>Ga0116155_10000271_pt1 | contig 50216 bp, 64 predicted proteins | sample AD_UKC032_MetaG_FD_89890 | JGI IMG/M metagenome (GOLD analysis project Ga0116155, IMG submission 89890) | Active sludge microbial communities of municipal wastewater-treating anaerobic digesters from USA - AD_UKC032_MetaG | ecosystem: Engineered > Bioreactor > Anaerobic > Digestate | place: USA...
CGTGGAGGAAGTAGCTGCTGTGGACATCGACACCGGCGCCGAACCGGACCATCTTCACGTCCAGCAGGCTCAGGCCCGTAAACCGCTTCGGGATCCCGGCCAGTCGGTACATCTCGTCAATCTGCCGCGCTCTCGAGCCTGGTTCCGAGGCGGTCATATTTTCCCGTTGATCCACTTTCCCCACTGGTTCCTCCCTTTTTGTTGTCCATATCCACCCAGTTCAAAATCGTTCGGTAATGGTCCTTGTACTTTTTCTGGAGCCCCCGCGACCCGATGTAGTTATCCAGCCGCTCAATCATGGCCGCGGCCTTTTCTTCTCCCAGTCGTTCAACCAGTTTCTTATGTTCTTCTTCCAGGAGAAAGACAAACTCCAGGTATTTAGTCTTCTCCGGTTTAACCCCAACTACCGGTACTTCTTTAACTACTACTACTCCTATTCCTTCTCCTTCTCCACCCGTTTGCATCACTTTTGCATCAGGATTTGCATTGATTTTTGCATCGTCTTTATGCCACCGTCTCAATGCCGCCTCTCTCCTGATAAGCGTTCTCTCGTTTTCATAATACATACGTCGGCAATACATGGTCCCGTCAGGCAGCTTTGACAGCACTTTCGCGGCCTCTAATTCCTCCAGAAATTTGCATACCTCTTTTGCATTAGCATTTGCATTGAGTTTGCATAAGTCTTTGCATGCCATTTGCATGCCGTTTGCATGGAGGAGAGCGCCGCGTTTCGGTGAGAAAAACATGTAGCAAAGCATCTGTATCCAGAGGCCCTTTGCACCCAGGGAACAGAGTTGTAAATCCATGGCCGCCAGCCAGTCCTTTGGATAGAACTGGAAGGAAGGCCGGCTGTCCTGCTTCGTGCTTGTTTTCATCTCCCCTTCCTCCACTCGATCAGCCCCCATACCGCCAGGACGAAATAGACAAAGAATAGAGCCGCCTGGGCATGTAGTCCGGCCTTCCAGTCAATGATGCACCATCCGCAATTTGAAAAAATCCAGATTATGAAACACGAGCGCCGCCGCTTGATATTGGCGATAACTCCAATCAGGGAAAGGGCGGTCATAGCCCAGGGGAATAGGCGGGTCATTTACCGGAATCCTCCGGCAAAGGGCACCATTTGGGTATCCGGAGATTCTTCGGAACAGTTTCATATTCCCCGATCTCGAACAGCGGACATATGCACTTGTCCCTCCGCCTGTACGGGCACTCGTCGCACGATTCAACGATTATCTTTTTCATAATCCTCGACCTATCACACCTTATTCCCGTACTTATCGCACTCGTAGAGCACCGTTCCCTTGCGGAACGCGATCTTGTGCGGGTACTGCGGATTTTTCCATTCGTAGAGGTCTTTTGCCGCGATCTCGATAGCGATATACCGATCTTCAAGATTGCTGCGGAACTCATCTCCGAAGTACGGCCGCGCTACCGCGTGAAACTTCCCCGCTCCGCACTCGTCGTTTTCGGGTGCCCACGCTTTGTGCTCCACCGTGGTACCGGGCAACCACAGCGTTTCGTTGTGGGTCTTCTCCTGCGTTTTGAACTCGCTGGATACCCTCTTGAATAGGCTGTACTTTTTTGCCTTCTCCGGCAGATCGTGGCGCGTAAAGAAGTTGTCGGCCAATGGCTTAAATCTCTGGACGTGCGCCGTCTTGCTCTTCGTAATCTTCACCCGCAAACCGACGGGCAGGATTCCTACCGCGAAACCGTGGAGAACGAGGGACGCACACGCATTGAGGCAGGTAACGACGCTATAAGCCCTGGCCACGTTGTGGACCTGCGAACTCGCCCAGGCCACGTTGTGGACCTGCGAACTCTCCCTGGCCACGTTGTGGACCTGCGAACTCGCCCAGGCCTCGTTGTGGACCTGCGAACTCTCCCTGGCCACGTTGTGGACCTGCGAACTCTCCCTGGCCACGTTGTGGACCTGCGAACTCTCCCTGGCCACGTTGTGGACCTGCGAACTCGCCCAGGCCACGTTGTGGACCTGCGAACTCGCCCAGGCCACCACGTGCCTTCCCCACTCGGAATTGATCTCGCCTCTCAACCGCAGGATACCGAATACTTCCAGTACGCACGAGATCCTGATCTTGTCCATCTCGACAACAACTTCCTCGTCCGCTGCCACCTGCTTGATCTTGTCGAACTCTTCCTGCGTCGAAATTCGTATAGTTTTCATAGCACTCCCTATTGGGCTACCACTGTTCCTCCGTTAGTCTTTTCCAACCGGATTATGTTCGGCAGGTCGCTGATAAGATCGTCTGTGTGTGAGACCACAAACACCTGCTGGAACCGCTCCTGCAGCTTGCCCAGGATATTCAGCAGCCGGACTGCATTATCCCGGTCCAGGGCATCAAAGGCCTCGTCTACAAAGAAAACCTCCAGGCGCTTGCCAGCCCGCTGTGACTGGAATATCGCCAGGGACAGCCGCAGGATCATTCTCATCAGCTTTTGTTCGCCGCCGGAGAAATCGCTGATATCCCGGCTTCCGGCTCCGTCAGACACCACAATATCGATCGTCTCCTGGATGGTCCCGGACTTGAGCGCTTTCTGCGTGGAGAACTGCACCGAGAACCGGCCTTGCAGGGCAGATAGCAGGTCATTCAGGATATCCTGGATCTGCGGGATGGCATTGTCGATCAGCAGCTGCGGGATCCCGTCCCGGCCGAACGCCCGGGCGAGAGTCTCATTGACCGTCACTTCCCGCCGGCCGGCGCCCACCTCTGTCACCTGCGCCGCGGTCTTCTTGTCCAGTTCCAGCAATCGCTCAATCTCGGCGCTGATCCGACCGCGCTCTTCCGTCAATCCGGAGATATCCGCCCGGACCGCCCGGACCGCTGCATCGGCCTGCCGTTCCCTGGTCTCGATCTCCGCCAAATTGCTTTCCGGGACAGTCTTATCCTTGACCGCTTCCCACTTCTTGGACGCTTCGATCTTCTTTCCGCGGGCCTCTTCGCACATCACGGTCAGCCGCTCGACACTCTTCTTCTGCTCCTCAACCTTCCCGGCTATCCGCTGGGCCGGTTCCAATTCCGTGATCCGCGCGCGCAGCCGGACGATCTCCTTCTCATCCACCGGCTTGGGCAATGCCGCCTTCAATTCCGCCAGCTTCTTCCGATCGTCCAGGCAATAGGCTTCCTCCAGCAGCATCACTTCGATCTGATCGATCCGCGCCTGGTTCTTCTCGATCTCTCCGGCCGCATTCCGAGCGCCAGCCAGGAACCGGCACGTCTGACACTGTTCCGCCTTGAAATCACCCTCGCCCAGAATCTTCACCTGGGCCTTCAATTCGCCGTTCTTCTCCACCAGGCGCGCCCGTTCGTACTCGAGGCGCTGTTTCTCGGTCGCAATGGCCCCTTCCGCCTTGGAGATAGCCGATTCCGCGCGCATCCGGAGAGACGCTGCCTGTTGCAGTTCGTCGTATCGCTCCCGGATCATGGCCAGTTCAGACAGGGATTCTTCGACATTCCCCGCCTTCTTGAGCGCCGCTTCTATCTCTTCCTTCTCCCGGGTCAGCCGTTCCAGCTGGGTGGATACCTCACGCAGCGCTTTCCCGGCCGCTTCCTTCTCGGCCTCGAGATCGCGCCGGCGGGACTCCTGGATCGCCGCCTTCTCTTTCTCGGCCACGATCCCCCGGTAGACCTTCTCCAGGACCGCCAGCTCGTCTTCCTTCGCCTCAAAATCCTTCCCGATAGCCATCAGCCGAGCCTGGAGCGCACCTTTCCGACCCAGTTCCTCCTGCGCGCGCATGATCGCCTCTTCGATCTGAGCGATCCGGCCCTTGACCGCGTTTCCGGCATCCCGCGCCGACTGGGCAATGTTTCCGAACCGTTCCAGGCCCAGCAGCTTATGGAATAACTCCTTCCGATCGGCCGGCCGCATCGTCACCAGATCCCCGGCCTGGTTCTGACTGGAGAAGATCGAGGCGAGCACCAGATCGGCATCGCCTACCAGGTCCCGGCAGGCCGCCTCGTACTCCTCCATCTTGGCCGGTCCCCCAGCAATGGTCTTCTCACCCTCGAACAGATACCCGGTCTGCTGACGCGTCTTCGCCGTCAGATGTACTTCTCGGCGCGCCCGGTACGTGGATCCGTTCGAGTCGAATTCCATCTCGAGCAGAGCGTCGCCGATCGCCGGAACGTAATCCGGCACAGTCTTCGGCCGGCTGGGAAACGTCCCGTAAAGAATCGCCATGGGCGACTCGAGCAAGAATGTCTTCCCCGCGCCGTTATGCCCGGTTATGGCCGTGATTCCGTCCGGCAGCGCCACATCAGTCCCGGTATGGCTGCCGATATTCACCAGCTTGATAGATCGGATCTTCTTGAGTGAGCCGATCGCGGACCGGGCGCCCTGCGCTCTTGCCGTGACGTGCTGCTCGAGTTCAGCCGCCAATTCCGGTACCGGGATCTCGCAGGCGGTCTCCCGGCTCCACACCTCCAGGAGCGCCCCGGGATCCGCGGACGGATCCATGTTCTCGGATAACCGTCGCGTCATCGTCGTACTTTCCGGGATCTTCTCAAACTGGACGTTCTCCGGGAGCTTCCCGGCCGAAAGAAGATCATCCCCGACCACCGGCGGCTCTTTTCCTCTGACCTTCACGTAGTCTGTGGCCTTGAAATTCTCCGGCTTGTACTCCTCGGCCTTCACCGTGAAGTACCGGGGGGAATCCACGTGGATCATCTCCACGTCGCCGGTCTCGGTATCGAGTATCTCAAAGCCCGTGGCGTTGTCTTCCTCCCCGAAGTTCAGTTGAGTCAGGGCCCCGATGTACCAGCCCTGCTTCTTGTGGACATGCCCGAGCACGATCCGGTCCGCCCCTACCCGTTCCAGGAGCGCCGAATCCGGCTCAAATGACCCGCCCACCATGTAGAAATCCTTCTGGACCTCGGCGCCGGCCTGGTCACAATGCCCCAGGAGAATCTTGTATCCGTGAGCTTTATCCAGTTCGGCCTTGAGATAGGAGATCACATCCGCGACCTTCTGCCGATAAAGCGTCTCCAGCACATCGGGCGCCAACCCTTTGCATTCCTCTTTGCTGGCCAGATGCGCCTTGGTCAGCCAGGGCAGACAGGCGATCGCTACATCAGGACCTTGAATCACCTGCGGAACATGGGCCACCCTGATGCCTTTATATCCATCCAAAGGCACCAGCGCATCTTTCTGTCCCGGACCGGCGATATCGTGATTACCCGGGATGATTATCGTCTCTCCTGGCAGGCCCATTCGGAGCGGATCCGCGAAAGCGGAAAACACCGTACCGAACGATGCCGCCCGGCCGGCCACGTTGTAGGAGTCGAACACGTCGCCGGCGATCAGCACCGATCGCACCTTTCTATCAACGCAAATCTCCAGCGCCGATTCCCATGCCAGGTGAATATCCGCCAGGTTCTTATCCCGAAAGTGCAGATCTGCGAACGCCGCTATTTTGCTCATGATCCTCCCTTACTCCCCTGCCTTCTGACATTCGAAGCACAGCACCTTCTTGAATTTCTTCTTGGAGAAATCCGCCACCTTCTGGCTGACCTCGGCCCCGCATCCTTCCGCTTCGCAGAAGATACCGGTCTTCGGGCCAGGCGGCGGTCCACCGGCCGGCTTGTCTTCCTTCTTCTTCTCGGCCGGCTTCTCTTCGTCCGGCTTCTTCTCGGAATCCTTCGCCGTCGGCTTCTCTTCGGTACTGCCCTTCTTCTCCGGCAATTCATCCCCGGTCAGATCGTTGACCGCCTTAATCCCCGCTTCCCGGTCCGCATTGGCCGGCAGGAACGAGTACAACGTCAGCCGCACCTTCTCGTCCCACTTGGCATCTTCGGTATCGAACGCAAACTTCTTGATCCCCATGGCGCGCTGCGTCAGCCGCCGGTGGCAGCAGGTGATCGCTTTAGCAACCATGTTCCGCCGCAGGGTGAGGAAGTTCTCGTAGAGATCCCGCTCGTCGTCATCCGGCAGCTCGATTATCACCGCAGGAGGATTTGCAGGATTCGTAGAGTCGCGCACCACCGTGATCGCGCAGTCCTTTCTCACGACCTGCTGGTTCCTGCCCTCGATCTTCCGCCACTCATACGCGGCCTCAAACCGGCTCTTCTCGTACATGATCCGGCAGTCGACCTCGTAGACCTCGTAATCCTCGACCGTCTTACCGGCTCGGTTCCAGTAGTGGCAGCGTACCCCTACCTGGACGCGATAATCATCCCGGTAGAGAATGTCGGCCGTCTCGAACCGTATCCCGATCTCCCGCGCGCCGAGATCGTACAGGGAAGCGTAAAATCCACCCTCCCCTTTTCCGACCTTGTAGACCAGGTCCGCCGGCACATCTATCGTCTTCTGCACCAGGTCGTACAGACCTTCCTGACCTTCCAGGGCCATCCCCGGCATCAGATTCGTCGTTTCCTTCACACTCAAACCAGTCCCATTAGTCATCTTGCCCTCCAGTTGTCATCGTTAAATTCCCATTCCTATCGTAGAACTGATCCGGCAACAGCCTGGCAGCCCTCTCGTCTCTCCGTTTCTTGCTCTCGAAGCTCGCAAACCCGGCGATTATGAGGACGGCCAGCGTTGCCTGGACCAACAAAACCTTCCATCTGAATTCGGTTTTCATTTGATTGAACCGCTGTCTATGTCCCGGCACGTCACGTTGGTCAGGATCTCCGCGCCATTGGCCAGCCGGTCGGCCCGGGCGAAATGCGTCAGTATCGCCACGATCCCGGCTACGGCAATCAGCCCAGCCAGAATCAGCAGCATCGCCGCCTTCCAGTCGAAATCGCGCCGGGGTGCATACGCCCTGCTCGCCGCCCGCACATGCGCGCTGTTATCCTCTCTTCTGTTCGGCATTGGTTCTCCCTTCGGCCTTGGCGATCACGGCCCGAGCCTGTTCAAGCGCCGCGATGGTTTCCGCCTCCGCTGCATCTTCGTTCATGGCTGGACAATCGGCCAGTCGCTTGAGCGCGGACAGCAATTCCGGCGATGTGGAAATCAGACGGGCGTTGGCTTCTATCTCTTCCCGACTTGCGTCATCCGGCCCAGGCGATACGATGCAGCACTGTCCGCCCATCGTCACGGTCGTTCTATCACTCTCCACTGTCCACGGTCCCTTCGTGTATTTGCTCATACCGTCACCCTCCTGTTCCGTTTCTGTCCCAGCGCGCGCCGGCGCCTCTGGACAAACTTGCTGTGCGATTGCCGCATTACCCAGTCCTCGATCTCGTTCAGGCGGAAGCGCCGGTTCCGGCCGATCTTGAATGATGGGATCCGCCCCTCCTCCGCCCAGGCATAGACCGTGATCACATGCAGACCGAGGTGCTCTGCAACCCGGTCCGCCGTGACGAAACCAGTTGTTTCCATGTCAGACCGCTCCCTGGTAGGTTCTTCCGCAAATCAACCTGCTTCCGCTTTCGGGCAATCCGCGCCTGCTCATCCACGAACCGATCGTCAACCCGCCCTTCGACCATCTCGACCAACAATAACTGAAATCCAATAGCCACTGGGGGCCTCCCATAAAAAAGGGCAGGCCCGGGGATGACGTGCGACCGTCCATAGCCCCGGAGCCTGCCACAAAAAGAAAGCGACCCGGCCCCCCAGCGGCCTGCCTCACGGCAGACAACCTTCTTCCGGATCGCTCCTTGTTTTCGTTTCTACCTGCGCTTGACGCTGGGGGTTTGCGTGTCATTTCTCTATTCCGCCTTTACCTGTTTCATTTCAAGTTTTCCGTCGGCTCTGCTACCTTCGTGCTCTGTTGCATTTATACACATTATACCCACCTGTCATGCCGCTGTCAAGACTTAATGCAATTGTGTCTTTATGCACTTGACCAGATCAGACCAGCGTGAGATAATAGGTACGCATGAAACTTGCCTCAGCAATAAAGAAGGCGCTCGCCAAAAAGGGAATCTCAAAAGAAGGCCTCGCAAAGAAGGTGAGAGGCGTTCACCCTTCGCAGGTTAGCCGGATTCTTCGTGGACAGCAGAAAAACCCCGGAATCGAAACCGTAGAAGCCATCGCCAAAGCCATCGGCATAACTGCGGCTGAACTCTTTGGCATCCAGCCAGAGGAAGCCGAATACCTGAAGCCCGACTACATCCCCGTTCCCGTTCTCGGCCGTGTCCCAGCCGGCACCCCGATCGAGAATATGTCCCCATCGGACATCCAAGAGATCATCATTTCCCCACAAGATGAGTTACTCAAAGGTAAGGTCTACGCCGCCAAGGTGCGCGGTGATAGCATGACAGAGGCGGGAATAAACGACGGCGACTACGTCCTATGCCGTCGTCACCAGCAACCAGCCAACGGGGATATCGTCATTGCTCGAATTGACAGCGAGGTTACCGTCAAGAGGTTCTTCAAATTTGACCACCAAATCATACTCCAGGCGGCCAACCCAAAGTATGATCCGATAGTCTGCACGGAAGAGCAACCCTGTGAGATCATCGGGGTAGTGGTGTTCGTACAGCGGAAGCTGAAATAGTATGAATAGACGGGATTTTTCCTCCTCGGAGTGGTCTGCATTATTCTTGAGGAGGCGCCCTCGACGGTTCCGCTCCGTTTCCCACCGCAGAAAGCTGCGCGGAGGATGGAGGACAAGTCCGAGCCAAGGCACGGATATCCACCCGCCGTCCGCATATAGGATAGAAGCTATCATAGTCACAAGGAACGCCGAATGAGCAGGAGTCGAATCTGTTGGATCTTGACGGTCGTGCTTCTTGTTGGATTTCCAATTCAAGGAAGATGTGCCCAGTGGCGATCCGGCGCCGAACCCGATGGATTCGGAGGCATTGTCTGGGGCCAGCAGTATAGCACCGTTGAAAATTTAAGACCCTCCACCTGTCCCAAAGGTACATATATGGGCCGGCGGTATGAAAGAGAGGGCGTCCCTTTGTCCTTCCTGGGCGAGAATGTCAAAAGCATCGAGTACTGCTTCCTTGACGCAAAGTTCCTCGCTGTGGTCATTCGGTTACGAGACTGGAACTCATTTCAGCCATTAGGCGAGAAGATAAAGTCATCTATGATATCCGGTCAAGGCAGTCTGCTGGGGAGCAGAACGTTCATAGTTGGCCGGATGGCTTCGATGATCATTGGCGGCCCTACTCCGGAGGTCTGCATCTATTCCACCAGGATCGCCGAGGAAAATGCCGATATCCTGCATAAGGGTCAGGAAGCCGATGTAACAGAACTCAAGGTGGTTCCTGATGGCGGCGCCACAAACCCGGCGCCAACTCCCAAGGCGACAAAGAAAAAAGAGGAATGGACGGATATTACGAATAGCTACCTCTACTCAAAACCGGTCAAGTGACCGGAAAGCGATCTCATGTCCACCTTCGATAAGCGCATTCGTTCCATCCGCCGGCGGGTCCTCCAGCGTTTCTCCCGCTCGAGGCGGCTGGGATCGGGACGGAGATCTGGCCAGCAATCAACCCTATCCCCAGGCCCGGCGTCGGGATACAAGATCGAAGCGGTGATACGGACGGAAGGCGCGCCGGACCAGGCGGGAGTCGGCGTTTCCCCGTGCCCGCCAGCAGCTGGCCCGGGAGATGTCTGAAGTCGCCTAAAAGTTGACAGAAGGGGTATAATAGATGCGGGTGATCCACCATGGCCAATAAAACAATGACGGTCGTTATTCAGGGGGGCGTCAAGGACAATGGCGACGTGCGATTTGACGAATTTATTGAAGAGCTCAACGCGACGCTTGACTCTCTTAGACGGGCCGAGTTTACGCTGGCCGGGAAACAGACCTCATATTTCCGGGTAACGAATCTTTCCCATAAGAGCCCAGCCACGATCACCTTGGAGCAGATACCCATCAGCAATAAGATACCGGTCAGCCTGGAAACTATCCCCTTCCTCATCAAAAATGTCCGCAGAATAAAGGAAGAGGGTGAGGCGGATCCGTCATTGGATTTCTCTACCCTACGTGCCTTCCGTAATTTGGCTATGCCATTGGGAAAGAACGTCACTTCAATCACGGTCATGAACGGGGCAGAACAAGTCGAAATTACGGAGGCTCTCAAGGAAAACATTGACGAGCTCACCGCCGATGAATGCGAGAATGGATCCATGAGCGGAGTGCTCGAAGAAATAAACATCCATAACAGGGTAAATAAATTTGAGATATACCCGCCTGTCGGGCCCTCGAAAATAACCTGCCACTTCCCCGATGTCCTTCTCGAGGAAGCCAGGGGTGCATTGAAACATTACGTTACGGTCCATGGAACCGTAAAAACACGCAGAAGAGAAGAATATCCGCATGAGATCGACGTTGTGGAAATAGATAAACACGGACTGGTGGAAGGCAAATCTGCGATGTGGGCGATCCGCGGAATAGCCTCGGATATAACTGGAAACACGCCGCCTGAAGAATTCGTAAGGAAACTTCGGAATGTCTAAACCCAAGAAAACAGTATATTGGGATACGTGCGTCTTCCTCTATTGGCTGCGGGGAGATTCCTCTATTTCTGTAGATGAAAAACAGGGGATGGAGGAGACCGTACGCAAGCTCGACCAGGGAAAGATTACTCTCGTCACTTCAGTTATCACCCTCACGGAAATATCTCTTACCACGGTGACAAATGACCAGCGCGAGAAACTTTTGAAGATATATGATGATCCCCGGTGCCCAATAGTATCTGTCACGCGACGAATTGCCGATCTGGCGCACAACATTACGCTTTTTCATAGAAAGACCGGGATTTCTCTGACGGCTATGGACGCCATGCATCTGGCGACCGCCATCTACTGCAATGCCGATGAATTCCATACCTTTGACGGGCCCCTCCTCTCGTTGAGTGGTAACGTCGGTGGTCACAGACTCATTGTCTGCAAACCTTCGGCAGAAGAACCATCGTTGCTGTAATTCTACTCGTACCTCAACCTCTCACAGATCGTCTATGCTATCCACCCCTCCGAATGGCAGCGCGCCTGCCTGTTCCTGCTCGCCTTTGGCCGGAGCCGCCTTCTTGAATGTTCGGCTGACCTGGTGAATCGGAGGCATCTTTATTCTTTTCCCGCCAAGTAGTTCTTCTATCGTGAGGATCTGGAGCTTCGGGTAATCTTCATTCCACCCGGGCGAACGATAGAAGCCGGCGCCGGCCGCTTCCGTCCGCATGGGCTTGGTCGGATCCTGCATCGTAATGAGGACGCCTATTTCGGCTTTCTCCCTATCTACTACCCCGCGCAGATCTCGCAGGTGGACAATACTGGTATGACCGGACTTCACGGACAGGATAACCTGCTTCGTTTTACCACCTTCGCCTTCGTCGTGGAAGTAGAGCCTTCCGTCAATTCCTTTGTCTGCCCCCTTCTTCTTCTCTACGGGACGTGCATCCACCAGCCCCAAAGCCCACCACTGGAATTGGTACTGGTCGGACTTAGCCAGCTCTTCGGCGTCGGGCACGGATACCGGTTCTCCTATCACCTGGTATTTCACCTGGTCACCGAACGTATCCTTCAGGCGGTGCTTCATCAGCGTGATTGCCAGGTGGGTAATATCTATCCCGATCCAGCGACGCTTGAGACGCTCCGCTACGGCGATCGTGGTTCCGCACCCGCAGAAGGGATCGAGTATCGTGTCACCCTCGTTGCTACTGGCTTTGACAATTCGCTCGAGCAGCACTTCAGGCTTCTGTGTGGGGTATCCGAGACGCTCCTTGGCTGAACTGCTGATAACACCTATGTCCCAGACGTCGTCCAACGCCTTCCCTTCAGCCATGATTTCATCGAGATACTTTTTCTTATTCTTGCTGTGTCCGCGGCCACCGGGCATCCATATCCATTCACGTCCCTTTTCATCTTTATAGATCGCCTGTTTTCTCGTCTTTATGATATCGTCATGTTCCCATGCTTCCGCTACCCGCAATGTGTCGATCTCAGCGGCGTCAGTCTTTGCATAGAATAGTATTACGTCATGCTTTCTGCTGAAGATCCGGCGGCTATGCATCATACGAAATTTGTAGTGCCATATGATTTCATTCCTGAAGTTCGACGAATGGAAGATTGCATCCATTAGAAGTTTCAGGTAGTGGCTGGCTGTCGGATCGCAGTGAAGGAATATGCTTCCTGTCGACTTGAGCACTCTCTGCAGTTCAATCAACCGCGGCGCCATCATGGCCAAGTAGGCCAGCATGTCGTTGTCGCCAAGAGTCATTCGGAAGGCCTGCATCGTCTGGGAAACCTTTCCCCCGACCTCCACTGTCTCCTGGTAGCTTCTGGCCGCGGACTGGTCCCACGTCCAGGTATCCCCGAATGCTTTGATCTGCGCCGCTGCCCTGGTTCCGTCCTGCTCAGCAAACAGCACGTTGTATGTGGCATTACTGTTGAAAGGCGGGTCAAGATATATCAGGTCAATGCTCTCGTCTTTGATGTAGCTTTTCAGAATATCCAGATTGTCCCCGTAATAAAGAGTGTTCACTTATCCCCCTCTTACTTGAGTAGTTTCCCTTGCCCGCCTGACGGAATCAATTTCCCGTCTCTCGTCAGCCGCCCACTCAACAACAACTTCTTCATTCGTTTTGCCAGATATTTTACTCTCGCTGCCTTCACCAGTCGATCGAACTCTGTTTTGCCCATTTCAATCTCAATCAATTTCAGCTCTATCTTTTCAAGCCGTTCTTCTATCTTTTTCAGCCGTTTTTCTGTCGTCATTCTATCCTCTCTTCCTTCTCAGCGATGAGCCTCCAATCATACCGGACCGTCTATGTATCATACCTCAAAACCTCATCCACCCGCACCTGCGCGTTCGGCGCCAGGTGCATGTACCTCTGAGTCGTCGCAATCGACCGGTGCCCCATCCATTCCTTAATCTGCATGAGTGGTACGCCTCCGGACGCCATACGGGAGGCCACGGTATGCCTGAACGTATGGCAACTCACCCCTTTCAACCCGGCCAGCGCGCATATCTTCCGGATCTTGTGGATCAGCCAAAACGTTCCGTGCGGAAAGACGCGATCATCATCCGGTCCGGATCCGGCCTTCAACCTGGTCAATGCCTCCACCAGCCGGCCGGACATCGCCAGATACCGCACCCGGTATGATTTGGTAAGCTGCACCGTCACCTGCCGGCGCTCGAAATCGCAGTCCTTCCAGCGCAGGCCGGACAACTCCGACGCCCGCACTCCGGTCTCGAGGAGCACCCGGATGATATCCTTCCACCAATCGTCAGCCGCGGCCAGGATCCCCGCGATCTCATCATTCGACAGATACGGGATCGGCTTCTCCTGCACTCGCAGCTTCTGCACCTCTCGGCAGGGATTCTTCTCGAGATAACCCCACGACACGCACTTATTGAGAATGTGCCGCAGAACGGCCAGTTCTCGATTGATCGTGGCGGCCTTGATAGTTTCGCCGACCTCCCCATCTTCCTTCTTCGGAGGCCGGACCGCGACACTCCGCGCCTGGATGTACTCCTCGATGTCCGCCTGAGATATCCCCGCCACGGGCGTATCCCGGAAGTGGCCGGCCAGAACCTCGAGGATTCGCTTCTCCCGTTTAACCGTGCTGGGTGCCTTGGTCGTGCGACTGAGCGCCTGGTACTGTTTCACCACTTGGGAAAAGGCGTGATCCTGCGCGAGAAAGGGGTTTACTCCGGAAGCGAGAGAGTGCTTTATTTCCTGAAACTTCTGATAGGCAATGTTCTTGTGGGATGTCTCGAGGGATCGCTGATGGCGTTCCCCGTCGATATAAATATCAATCCAGTATATCCGCCTGCGTTGATAAATATGACCGTTTGACCACTTCATAAGACCGCCGGGGAGTCGGCTTTAGTTACCCTTTTGGTTACAATCTTACCTGACGCGAAAGGGGGCTGTCAAATCGCTTGCGGCACAACGGTTTTCGAGTGGGGTAAATCGACCAGGTTCTTAAGAGTGCCCTGCTCTGCCAAATTGAGCTAACGGCCCATGAGTGCTACACTTGACGGTGAAACCCTTGATTCTGCACGGTTTTTCTCTTCAATTCCATTTAGTCGCTTTTAGTCTATTTCAATGCGTTTTAATCAATTTTGGTTACAATCCTGGTGACAGCCGGTCTCGCCCAGCCTCCAGTAATTGCATCCATGACCGGAGTATTTTAGACCAAGTCAAGCCCCTGGTCAAGCCCCGCGCATATTCCAAAGGCCACTCTCGCTACTGGGATGTACCCCCGAGGAGAAACAAACGAGCAGGTTTGATTATCTCGAGACGGGCACAGAGAGGGAGATCCCCCGCTGCGCCCGTCAAACGTGGAATCTATCCAGTCGAGGATTCGCCGGCGATCGGCGGTTTTTTAGGTTTTGCCAGCAGTGCATCGAGATCAACATCGGCGGCCTTAATCTGGTTATGCACCAGTTTCCAGACCGTGATACCGATGTTCATCGCCAATGTCGTCAGAAACTGAATCAGTTCCATTTGTCCCTGGTCCATGTTATTTCCCTCCCGTCGTCTTCCAGTTCAGCAGCATCTGGTTCGTCTCCAGCATAAGGGAATCCACCTGGAGTTTGATATCCATGATACTGTCCGGCGTGAACTCCCCGGAGGCGGGATTCTTCTTTACGGTTTCCTCCCAATCGTGTACCGCCTGGGTGTAAAGATGAATGACATCCTGGGCTTTCATCAGCCGCGGATCAACTTCCTTGGCGATGAATTCCCGCACCTTTGGGCCGCCGGTATCGTAGGATTGTTTGCACTGGGCGTAGGTGTCGTCGAACCAATCGTTAAATATCTTCGCGTTCACCTTCGCCTTTTCCAGCGGCGTTTTCGCGCTGGTCTGCATCCAGGCGCATCCGGCCAGGAGTACCACAACCACCGCCAGCATTATGAACGTACCGATCCGTATCCATTTCATTGTACTCACCCTCCTATTGTGGTTTTGACTGCTGGTTCTTGAGCACCACATCAGCCAGTTTCTGGATCTGCTCATCCGACAAGGTCCGGCCGGAGATCCACCCGGTGACCGATGTGACCAAATCCTTCAGCCCTTTGACGAACTGAAATACTCCATTAGCCCCGGTCGACATGATCACCCCGGTGACGAAATAGTCTCCGTAGACCGGGATGGTGGTCTGCAGCTGCAGCGCCTGGAGCACCAGGTTCACCAAGGGCAGTTTGGCCCCGAACGAAAAGAACTGCGCGATTACTGCCGGCCCGAGATAGTTCAGGAAACTCTCCCAGTCGCGCTCCTGAGCCTCTTTGATTGCCCGCTTGACGATGTCCCACAACTGCGAGACGATCCAGCCCAGAACCGCGATCGCGGCAATTCTCAATCCTACCGATCCGTCCATGTTACCCTCCTTATGCGTTGAGCCAATCCGCCTGCATAATGTTCATGATCCCCAGGCCGATCCACCGAGCGATCTCTTCCCGGTCCGCGGCGTTCGCAAAATGCCGGGCCGTATCTGACCGGTCTATGAATCCGATCTCGAGCAGGACCGCCGGCATCTTCGTTCCGTTAAGCACGCACAGCCCGGCCGTCTCTTTGTTGCCCCGGAACGGTTCGTCCGGGAAGACCTGGTCCAGATACTGTGTCATTATCAGGGCGGCCGCCTTGCTCTTGGTGAACCGTCCGAGCCCGGCGAGGTTGTACGCTTTGCCCTTCTTCGGCGCCGGGTACCAGATCTCTTCGCCGCGCGCCTCGTAATCCCCGGGCGAATCATCATCCGGATCCGCGTTGCAGTGGATCGAGACAAAGAGCGCCGCGCCCAGATTATTGGCGATGTTGCACCGGTCCATCAGCGGCACATACACGTCCGTGTCCCTCGTGAAGCGGATCTCGACCTGCGGGATCTGCGCCGGCACCAGCCGGGCGATATCGAGTACCACATCTTTCTCCAGGAGAGTTCGGTAGACCGCGCCCGGGTCCTCACCGCCGTGTCCAGGATCAATTACGATGTTCATTCTGGTTTCTCCCCTTTGTCCTTCCGTAGGACAATGCCTTTTATCCACTCCGTCCGTTCCGCGATTACTCCCAGTCCTTCCTTAATTCCGGCCTGCCCGTCTGATACCTTATTTAATGCTCCCCATAGTTCGCCCTGGATGCGCCGTAATTCATCGCATGGCGATACGTGCTTCATTTCGAGGTTATGGAGTTGCTGCTTCATCTCCTTAACGTCTTCGGCGTTCTCCGTCTTCCAGGCGGATAGCTCCTTCGCTATCGCCAGGCCATCGCTCTTCATTTTCTGCCAGGCCATTCCTCCGCCAATGAGTACCCCGAGGAAGGTAAATACCTGGAAGATGAACCCGGCATTCGCGTACCACTCGACAGGGGCCGCGGCCGCAACTGCCGGGTCGAGCGCCTGGGCGTAAACGCAGACAGCCATCGCAATCCAGGCAGGCAGAAGTACGGCAAAGAAATTACGAAAGTTATTCGTCGAGAAAGCCCTCAGTTTATTTGCCATTCCGCCCCTTCGCTGGTTTCGCAAGGCAGTCCACTTTCGCCCTCGGTACAATCGTTCCTTTTCTGACTCCGGACCTGAAACACTTGCGACAGACCACAAGGTCTTTCCCGTGTTCGGACATCAGCCGGTGTGGTTTGTCCGCCCATTTCTTGCACCAGGCGCACACGACCGGCCCGGCATCGATGTAGACTTCTCCGGTGTTGTAGCTCACTTGGTCACCGCCGTGGCTGTGGTTTTCGTGCCGATCGCCGAGGCTGTAGTCTTCGCCGCCAGTTGACTGGCCACGAGAACCGCCGCCGCTTTTCTCTCTGCCTGGACCTGTTCCGCCTTGGCCGCTTTCATCTGGCGGTACTCCTGGTACTCGCGCTCCTCCATCGGCACCATGATGGTTTTCGCCATGCAGACGTCGCAGATCAGCAGCAGGGCCGCCATGCAGATAAGGGTTTTCATCGTGCCTCCGTTGCGCCGTAGGTTATTAGTGCGTCTGTTCCGGCAAGATACTCCGCTTTAATCCAACTCGAAGACAGTTGTGAGCCGGAAATGCGACAATCGTCCATATTGCCAAGAAAAAAACTGGACGCCGCACTGGGATACCATTCTGACCCGATTACCAGGTGTTGCCCGACACCAGTAATGGGATCGGCGGTTCCGTCACCACTTACCCACGAACCACCCTTGGCTACTCCATCAACGTATAGCGCAATAGAGGCAGTAGTGCCATACGTGAAGGAAACTGCTAACGAATGCCAATCGCCATCGTCGATACCAAGTGCGGTAATGGTGCTTGTTGAATCCCAAACATGATAAGTACGACCAGCATCCATATAATAAAACTCCAATTTTCCCGAAGCTGCGACAACAAATCCATAATTGACGTTATCAACCCCGTCGGAATATCGTTTTTCTATCATTCCCCGCAGCGCCCCAGCTATAGACGCTCCCTGCACCCAGCTCGAAATAGTGATGCCGCCAGACGCGATGGTCCCGACCCCCGTGCCGAAGTCAAGATAGTTACTGGAGCCGTTGAATCCGCCCCCTCCGTTGATTTGACCAGTCACGTTATAAGTTTCGCTTTGAGTGCTGCTATTAATCGCGTTACTTGTAGAATCGTAGACTGTCCCGGATGCCTCATTGAGATGCCAGACGCCCTCGTAGCCAGAATTCCACACATTGGTTTTGCTATCGGCCACCGCATTTGTCGAGCCGAAGTAGGCCCATATTGTGTTTGTCACGCCAGGATGGATTATCGGCACTTTGACCCAAATAAACGAATCCCCGGCCTCGTTCCATTTCTCTGTTTCTTTGTAGAGATGATTTCCTGTGGAATCGTAAAACCGGATGTCCGTCTCGCAGGTGGTCGCATAGTCAATCCGCGCTGACGACAGTTTTACGAGCACCGGAAAATCAGTCAGGGTATCGGTTTCGCTGTAGGTGCTGATCGTCAACGGCATACGGTATGAGCATGAGTAATCCGCCCAGGAATATGTGCCAGACACTTTCCATGTTGGGATAAGTCGCCCGGTTGCACCCTCGATCCGGCCCATGTCGTAGATCGCGGCCGAACAAAGGCCACACAGCCCAATGATTAAACCCGCGATTATCCGTTTCATTCGGTAGCCCCCTCCACCCATATGTTGATTTGGCTATCGGTGGTTGTGCGGCCACTCAAAACGCCACCATTCGCCATGACCAGACCTGGCCCCTCGTATGGGATTTGCACGGTGTTATTGCCGGAGATAGCCATACAATAGACGCGGTAGCGCAAGTCCTCGGACCCGCCCGATGGAATCAGGTACAGCGATACCGTTTCCGCCGTTGCTGCGAGGTTGTGCATGACCAGTAGCTTGATATGCGTCGCGCCTGTGGCCGTGTAGATCGTGGTATTGGTAGATAGCAGGGACGCCCGCGCAAGGTGGACGTTAGCTATTGCGGCCAGCGCCATTGATGCCACGAGAACCGATAGGATTATTCCCGCGCCGATCTGTTTCAGTTTCTTGAATGTCATACGTCGCCTCCGTAGTGGTGTGAGTGATACAAACTGGAAAGCCCAAATGAGATTGATTACTGCGTCCTGATCGGTGCCGGTGCCGCCGCCCAATCCCAGGGTGGATTTCTGAACAACGATCCACTTACCGCCGTCGTCCGTGCTATAGATCGCCATTACCCCGCTATCTATCCCGGTTTCGTCTATGGTTTTGGTTCCCCAGGTCGCAGCGGTGTGGGAGTTGTCCACCGCCGTCTTCACCTGGGCCGCCGTGGATACGTTGCCCGTCTCGTCATTGGTTTCGCAGGCCGCGTTCACGATGGTTTCGCTTCTCGTTGCGTAGTTCGCCTTGAGCATATCGGCAGGCTGCCAATCGTACCAGGTGCTTCCATTGTTCGTGTACTGCCAGCATTGTCGGGCCGCCGCCCATCTGATTGCAGGCTTGCTTCCGGCCCCCGCGTTCGACGCCTGGGCCACGATAATAGTTTCCGAGGTTGTCTTCTCCGACCCCGCCGTAATCGAACCCGTCACTGTGAGGTTCCCCTTAATGACCGCTCCGAACGCTACGGTGATTACCGCCAGAAACCCGAAGACAACAAGTAGTTTTTTCATCGTGTCATCCCTCCCTTACGCCATCGCTACCACTTTCCCGGCGAACCGGATGTCCGGGTCGCTCGTCACCTTGATGGTGATATAGTCGCTGTCTACCTCCAAACTCTCTACCATAGTCGCGACCTGGCCGGAAGTCAGGTCATAAACTTCCGGGATGAGATCGGTTGTCCCCAAACCGTGCGCAAATTGGAAACTATAGAGGCCATCCTCTCCGATTTCTCCCCAGTCAGTCGTCGCATTGAACGTCCCGGCGGCGCTTGCACTCGGCAGTGATAGCACGACTATTTTGCCGTCGAACCTATCGTCAGCCGTCGCCGCTGTGAGCGTAACCGCGTTCGCGCTGTCAACGGAAAATGATTCGATGGCATCAACGACCGTCTGACCGCTGTCCAGATCATAAAGTTTGAACAGGACATTCCGGGTTCCCAGGCTGTGTGTGATCGTCAGCGTGTATGTTTCCCCGTCACCGGCTACCCAATCATCCAAAGAAAATGTATCCGTAAACGCTCCGCCTTCTCCTCCACCGCCTGAAGGCGCATCTTGCAGCGTGTACTTTCCGGCGGCAGCATCATAAACAGGGATCTTTGCATCGGCCAGGCCGGTTTCATCCACTTCCTTTGTACCGATCCGGCCGCCCAGATCCGTCTTAAATCCCCTGGTCCCGTCCGAATCGGTGCCATACACCAGGTTCGGCAGAAGTTCCGCGTCCGTCAAATCGTTGACGAGTTGCGCCTGGCCGTCTTCGTCCGCCTCTATGGAGTTCTTGACCTTACCGAGTAACGTGGCCGCGAACCCCCGGAGCGCCGCGAATATGACATTGAGTTTCGCCGGCAGGGTTTCCCACGTTTCCCCACCTTTCTTCGTTACCGGGTTATACTCGGTTAAGGGCGTATAGTCGGCCATTTACGAGGTCTCCAGTACCCCGACCCGCTCGGGGATTACCGGCTCAAACGTGAGCCCGTCGTTCCGGCTGACGGCAATCCGTAACCCTACTGCTTTTACCGCACCGTCATCAGCCACCGGCACGGCCGTCAGGTTCCCGTGCAGCCAGGCGATGTAATGCAGGCCGGTCCGGGATATGCAGTAGGCGACCCGCTGGTCCGCCAAATTCGGCAGGGCGTAGTACCAGTCAGCCAGGCGGTGAACGGCCGCGGCTTCGGTCGCCGGATCCGGGGCTTCTTCGTATGAGGCGTATTCCTCGCCGGGAATATTCGCGTTGGCGATCACCCAATCTTTTTCGTTCTCCGCCGCCCATGCTTCTTCGTACTCGGCAGCACTGTCAGCGTCCGGCGGCCGCGTGCGGATTCCGGCTTCATTCTCGATCTGGTACGGGATGGCCGGGAAATCCTTGTTGTATCCGGCCACCCAGATCTTGCCGAACCGATCCCGCCGGAGACATCCGGAGATGCCGTAGCTTCCCTGCGTGTTCCGGAGAAGATCAAAATTATCCGGCCAGGTATTTTTCCTCGATACGCTGATGACGTTCCCGGCCAGCCGAATCTGCCGGCCGCACTCGTCAATGATGCAGGCCTGATATTCCCGGCCGAGGCCTTCCCCTTCGTTCCATATCCACCGGCGGATATTTTCGCGGTCCATCGTGTTGGCGCCCATCCCCCGCAGTTTCAGTTCTCCGGATAGCCGGTCCTCTGTCCATTCGGTGAACATGTTCCAGCCGGCCGGCGAATAATCGTCACCGAATTCCGACTGGCCCTGCCAGCCAATGAGCGAGGCAATCCACTGGATGATCCCCAGGAGAGAAAAATCCGGGATTAGTCCATCACTGGGCGACTGCGGATTCCGGTCGATCGAGACCTGTTCAGTCCAGTCCCAGGGAAACGCGCCGTGAAAATTCGTCAGGTCATCCGCCCGGGCCATTTCCCACATGTTCATCCCCGCAGTGGTGCCGGCGTTCTCGATCGCAACGTACCCGCCATTTTTGTCGTAGTTCACGCCCATTGGGTCCTGGCTGGTGATGGCCGGGATCCGGTACCCGATCCAGATCCGGCCGGTCGTGTCCTTGATGATCGCCGGATTTCTTCCCAGAGACACGGCGTTATAGTCCTTCCGCTTCCGGCCGCTATCGTAGATCCGGGTCACGACCAGCGGTCCAGAGTCCCACCGATAGCGCCGCTTATACACCCGCTCGACTTCGGGATCGTCGGAGTATTCCGAGAGCGGCGGAGTGAGATAGCGCGTCACGATCCGCCGGCCACCCCAGGCAATGAGGATTTCGCCCCGGTCGGTTTCGCAGATAGCGGGTGATAAAAGGTTCATAGCGCTGCAATCTCCTCGACCGTAATTGTCGGCAGTTCTCCAGGCCGAGCTTGGAGTTTACTGACAACGAGCGCCGAAATCTTCTCCGCCTGCGCTCGCGTCATTGGCTGGTTTCCGGGTACTGCCGGCATATGTGATTGAACGAACTGCTTCTTCCCGTTGACCAGGATGCGATACCCGAACTGGCCCGGTTCTATGCCTGCAAAAAGTTCAGGGGTTATGTTCATTCAGCCCTCGCCCAAAAATCTTTCAGATATACCGTTGAAAGACCACAACCAAAATAGATAACACCCGTCGCCACAACTGCGGTCCCAACGTATCTGGCCGCTCCATCGAAATCACTTTCCTGCGTCCAGGTATCTATCGTCGTGTCGTATTTCCAGACATCGCCCATTATCGTAAAATGAGGGGGCGATATAGAGTCCATTCTATTCCCGCCTAGCACGTAACCGAAAGATGTTCCGCTTGCTGCTGCCGCTGCGTTCCGCGTATCACCAAACGTGGCTTTTTCCGCCCAGGCATCTGTCCCTGGGTCGTATTCCCAAAAGTCGCTGAAATAAGTAGTCGAACCATCGACCATTCCGTTTCCTAACCCGAGATAGACCTTATTCCCTACCTGGAATGCCGAACTCGAACTACGTCCCTCTCCTGGAAATTCTGTTTTTTCTACCCACGCATTTGTTCCTGGGTCGTATTCCCAAAAGTCTTTCGGGAACGACGCTCCGCTGTTACCAAGTCCTACGTATCCCTTCGTCGCCGTCGCCACTCCCGCACAACCATACCTGGCGGTTCCGCCAAAATTCGTCTTAGTTGACCACGTATTTGTGGCAGGATTGTATTCGTAGAAATCCCTTAACATCGTGCCTGTTTCCGGTTTATGGCCGGTCCCGATATATCCCTTGGTCCCGATGGCAAATCCTACCGCGTAATATCGAGCCACGCCAGGTAGGTCCGCCTTCTGTGTCCAGGCGTTCGTAGCCGGGTCATATTCCCAAAGGTCTTTCTGCGAACCTACCCCGTAGGTGTCGTTATACCCTGTGCCTAAATAAACCTTTCCTCCAATCGAGAAACTGGCAGGCCCGATACGGCTTACTCCACCGAAATCTGATTTCCTTACCCATTCGGCCACAAGATAATCACCACTTTTTACTTCGCTGGAAGTCCAGTCCGTCTTAAACGCTTTTGCCTTGAGCGTGGTGTCAACGGTTATTTCTATCGGAATCGTGTATTCCGTATCTCCGGCGTCCGGTTCGCTGCCGTCCGTCGTGAAATAAATAGCTGCACCGCTCGTCGCGCACGTTATCGTTACTTCAACGTTGCCGGAGTACGAACCGGCTACTGGGTCGAATACAGGCGTCGCTACCTTGAGAACGTATGCCGCTGTAGCCACGTCCGAAGGGTCGGACGGAGCCAGGAATGCCTTTGCCTTGACCGTTGTGCTTACCGAAACGGTGAACGGCGCTGTGTAGAGGGTATCGCCTTCGGTTGGTTCCGCCCCGTTCGTCGTGTAGTAAATCGCCGCGCCGGCAGTAAGGCAGGCCAGCGTAATGCTCTGGTCCGCTCCGTAGGTTCCTGCTGCCGGAGAGATGGAAGGCGTCGCCACCTTCCCGGAGAACTCTGCCACTACCGACTTGTTCCCCGGCGTCATGATGATCGTCTCCGGGTTATCCGTTCCGCTCAAGTCTCCATGCCACCCGATGAAGGACTGGCCCCCGTCCGGCACGGCCGTCAATTCCACACTCTCCAAGTGGTCGTAATCGGCCTTGGCCGGGTCAACCGTAACGGCACCGAGGCCCTCGACCGTGACCGTCAAGGTGGGCCGGGAGTGTGTGCCCGTGAATGGCTTTCGCAATTGCCGGTACACGATCAATTCGTCAACGACTGCATCCAGACCGTACCGATGTGAGGACGGGAACGGATAGCCATCCACGATGTAGGGAATGGTATTGTCGTTCTTGGCCATGGTGAAATTGGTGCTATCCCCGCCCAGGAGTTCCGGCAGGATCCCGGCATTGCGCGGGATGTCAACTACAAATTCTGTTTCGGCGATATCGCTCTCGGCGTCAAACCAGACACCGAACCGGGAAAGGTAATCGTCCAGCAGTTCCAACTGGAAGAAGACCTGGTGCCAGACATCGGCCGCCAGATCTCCCACGTTTATTTCGACTTCCTCGGTGCGCTCAATCACCCCGGTCCCCACGGCCGTGCCGGATCCATCCTCACTGGTTGTAAAGGTTCCCGTAATCGGGTTCGCCTTGTAAAAATGCACGGTTGCATCGTTCCTGATTTCCCACCGGGATTCATCGGAGTTATAAACAATCGTCCATTCCGGCCGGACAGAATGCGTGTATTTGACGGCGCTGTTCTTGTAGTACAACCCATTGGCTTCCATGGAATCGAGTTCACAGCCCGTCACCTGGACTGCCGGCGCCGCCGCATCCGAGTTGACGTAGCAGAGCACCAGCTTCAGGTAGACGCTTTCCAGACGAGCCACCAGGTAGGAGTAAAGCTTCATGCCGCTGGCCCACTGTTTCGAGAAGAGCGTGTATGTCGCGTGCTCGCCCCGGGTGATCTCCTCGGTCAGTTTCAGCCGGAATTCAATCGTGAATTTCTGCGTGGACGGTATTTCATCCAGCAGCATGTTCGCGTAGAAGTTGGAGGCAGCGTCTCGGGCAACCACCAACCCGTTGCCAAGGTAGCCGGTGGTGCGGCTGGGAAGTTCGTTGTGCGTGGCGGCCGTCACTCCGTCAAAGTTGAGCTTGCTGTCGATCGCCACGGCCAGATCCGCCGTTTCCTCAAACTTGTACCAGGCGATGACATCATCGGAGATAGCGGAGGCTATGCTCGCGCCTGCTCCCGGAACGATAATTAGTTGTCCCATAGTTTCCTCAATCGCTGAAAAGTGCCTTGAGATTCCAGCACACATCGGCCAAGGTCGCGTCCTGCGGACTCGGCGCTACTACCTCCAGGATGTCCCCTGGAGCCAGGGAATAGACCGCGCTGCCGGTCGAGGCAAACACACCCGCGGTCACTCCCGCCGAGAAAGTGATCGTCCCGATGGTGTCCCCATTCTTCTTGATGGTGAACACTGCCTCGGCTGTGGCCGTGGTAGCGCACTTGGCGTAGCTGCCCGCGAAATCAGCCCCGTAGTTGGTATAGCGGTTGGCGATGAACAGGAAGAGCCGGGCGCCGGCCGTGGGCGTGCTTATGACGTACCCGGCCTGGTCATACACTTTGGCGGCGGTAATCAGTGCCTGAAGGGCCGTGATCCGCTCGTCAATAGTTTCCCCGGCCGCTGGTGCCTCGGTGCCCGTAATGCCGTAGACATCTCGGTAAATCAATTCCAGCGTCATCCACATCAGCTCGAAGTCGGATTCCGTTGTCGCTGGAAGGATCAGGTTTGCTGCCGCTATCGCTTCGTAAGCAGCCCGCAGTTCCGCTACCGTCTTTGACGTCATGTTATTCCTCCGCCTTTGTGGGCGTCCAAGTTACCGTGACTTCTGCCTTGAGCGACGGCGTGTAAGTATCTCCCCGGACGAATTGGTCTCTGTCATCCAGAATGAACGTGTTCTCCTGCTTGACCACCGTGGTGATAACATCGCCGTCAATGCTGTCGGTTGCCGTCAAGGCGGTGTACAAAGGTCTCTTTCCGGTCGTGAATCCTTGTACATTCGCGGAGACCACGCCGTCATTGTCCACCTCGATGTAGTTGAGGATATTGGGCCGCAGAGCGATCGTGCCGGCGTTGACCGTCTGGAGCACGTTGTCGTCATCCAGCACCTTGCCCGCTTCATAGACAAAGTTCAGCCCGGAATAAGCGCCCTCATCGAACCAGTCACCGAACGGGAATACATCCACGACCTCGCCGGCCAGCGTCACGATCCGGTAGAGGTTGTAATTGACGTACGCGCCCTCTCCTTCTATGGAAGACGATTCGCGCTCGTAGTCGGTTGTCGTGACCTTGTATGCTCCCGCCTTGGTCACCTGCACGAAATTGACTGCGTTGTCAGTCAACTCCACCACGCCGCTTTCCACTTCCAGCCATTCGCCGTCGGCGTCCTTGATCCGACCATAGTCCAGCGTCAGGTAAAGCCCGTCATAGTCGACCACATCGAACCAGTGACCGGTCATGATGAGCGTGACATCAAACCAGTAATCACCGGCCGGCAGATCAACCGTGTCGTCGCTGTAGACCAGCACGGAAAGTATCCCTGGATCGTCCACGCTGGTCCCTACCTTCTCCACCTGGCCGTGCAACTGCAAAATGACCGCGCTGTTTTCAGTCTCCCGGATCGTCAGGATGACATCCCGAACGTCACCGGACAGGAGCCAGCCCTTGTCTCTCGTATCCCGAGGGTCAATCAAAAGAACGAACGTTTCACCCTTCGCAATGTAGAGATCAGCCATGTTTAATCTCCCGCCTTGGAATAGAGCGAAGCATTAGTGATGTCCTCCCAAAGCAGTTTTTCCGCCTGGAATACGCCCTTGATCTTCACGATCGTTATCTCCTGGCCCATATATAACCGCCTCATGATCCCGCCGGTGGACAGATTGCAGTCCGTCATTGACTGGTAGAACCGGCCGTAAGTCGGGCTATCGCTCGGATCTACCATCCACTGATACGCCCGTAGGTAGCAGGCCGAGAAGAAACCCGCCGGATTGAAGTGCCGCAACACCCCGCCGGCCGTGAATAGCGCGCTGACGGCCGACCGGAAGAACCCCCGCGCCACATCCTTGCCGGCGTCCCAGGCAGATACGTAGAACCGGTCCGACTTCTTCAGCGTGATCTCCTGGATGAGCGTCCGGCCGCTGACCTTCTGCCGCTTGAGCACTCCGCCGAACGTGAGCTTGTTCGTCACGCAGGTCAGGCCATCCCGCAGCCACCCGGTTGCCGTCGTCTCTTTCACCGCGCTGTTTTCACTCATCTTTGAATACCTGTACCCTGAATGTTCCCTGCCGAAAATCCTTGTAGATCTGCGCGTCTTTGTTCTCGATCTGACCGAGCGTCGTGTTGCCGAACGGCAGCCCCTTATTCACGGCCGAGGTAGCCGCCGCGCCTATACTCTTAGGCATCTTCTGGAGATCGATGTCCCGGCTCTTCATGGCAGAATCTCCCCTTGTACATGCGCCTGGCAATCGGTCATGCCTGTTGTTTTCGAGAAGGCGGTTATCAGGAACCGTTTATCATGCAACTGCGGGTATTCGCTGTCCTTCCACAAGAAGACGTTACCGATCTTGATCTTCTCGTACAGAGACCGGGCATCCGGCAGGTCGACCGGTAGGGAATACGGCCGCAAGTTGAACCGTGACCAGAGCAGATCGCCGCGCCGTTGCACCATCGTCCAGTCGGTCAGGCTCTCGTTGACTTCGGTGTGCGGGCTATATCCGATCTCCTTCTCGAGGGCCTTGCTGCGCCAGATCCCGATCAGCTTCTCGCCCCGTTTATGTTCACTGGTAGTCTCTCCGGCCCGGCCGATCACGTAAATCCGGGACCGGTACAGGAACGACTGTTTCGGATTGATGTTCTCGGTTCCGTACTCCGGGCCGCGGCCGATCGTGAAGTCGGTGGTACTTTTCACGATCTTGTATTCGACCCCGGATCCGGTGCAGGTCAGCAACTGTTCTTGAACCCCGGCCAGCTTCGCCAGGATCTCCAGGAAAGTGGCGTTGGGCTGGAATGTCCAGGCGCCCTCTTTCCCTTCCACTGTCTCCGGTAGGTAGACGCCAGTCACATCGGTGGCAAAATCAACCCCGACAATGTCGCAGATGTTCCGCATTGCATCCACGTCTTTCTTGCGTCGGTCGTCGTAGCTGATAACGTACCCAATCGCGGTCTTCAGATCCTGGAGCACCTGGGCCTCGCCCTTTATCTTCAGCGAGATGTCCCCGTACTCCTTGACCATGACTTCCGGCTGCTTGAAGATGAAATACCCCAGCGATATGGGAGTCGCGGAATCCCGCAGCGTGATTGACGGCTCGCCGCGCAACTGCTTCTTCCCCAGGATCCCGCTGAACATTTCTCCGAAATCGCCGTAACACTCAACATCAACGGTGTGATCGCTGATAACCCGGTTCTCTCCCAGGTTGGCCGTTTCCGTGCAAACCAGGATCCGGCCGGTTACATCGGCCGGCAGATCCACGTCCGAGCCCTCTCGGGACTGATCGTCCCAGATCTTCATCTTGGAAAAGACCGGCGTGGTCTCGGAATTGGCCGCCCGGTACTCGCGGTCCCGATCGGCAATCTCGCCCGTCTCATGCAGTGTCACCGGCATCGGATTGCCCTTGAGCGTTATCTCCCCGGCAATCTTGTACCCGGAGGAAGCGTTCCCCTTTTTCCACTTCGCCACCAGATCATCCTTGGTGGTCACCCGAACCGCCCGCGCCCCCTGGATGGAATTTTCGACGTTGTATCCCGGGACGAATTCCGGCAGCACGATCGTGGCCTCGTTGTTGTAGGCGATCTTCTTGAACCCGAACTTCGCCTGTCCCTTTCCCGAGATCTCGAAGGTCGCGCCAGCGCGCAGTACGATCGGGTACTTCAATCCTTCCGGAGTCGTTCCCTGCTCGTAGTTCTGGCACTCAAACACGAATGGGTTATCCAGGCCGTTGACGCCGAATAGAATGTACTTATCGACAATCAGCAGGATGTAGAAGGCCGGATCCCCGGTCCACTCCACGAACTTCTTCTGGGCCGATATGCTCCCGCTGGCCCACTGGGTATTGACCACACGGGAAGGCGGGATCTTGCCGCTGTCGCTGGAGTCGATATAATGGCAGATGGCCAGTTCTTTCCCACTGGTCAGCTTGACGTATATCCCGTTGACGACCTCGGTAGTCTTGCGCGGATCCAGGTGATAAAGATGGATCGCCAACTGGTTCTCCTCGTTTTCCGGCAGCATGTTCCCGTCAAACCAGAGCACGAACCCCTGGTTCTCCTTCCATGTCTCGATTTTGGCCTGACCATACGTCAGCCCGGCCCGCACCAGCCAAGTGGCCGCCAGATGGCTGCTGCCGCTCGGATACTGCACCACGTTTTGGTAAATCATCTGCCGTTTCGGGTTGCCGGAAGCGTTGGCCATGGCAAACGTCGCGTAATCTCCATACGGAGTCCACCAATCCCCCAGTAAGGCCCCGTCCGCTTGGACCGTTCCCACCATATCGATCGGATCGATGTTGGGCTTCAATATGATCTTCTCACTGTTCTTGTCATAGAAGAGGTTCGCGGCGGACCCGGAAACAGCGGTCGCACCGGTACCCTCTGCCGTTTTGTTCAATTCAGCCCAGTCCTTAGCCGCGTACTCGGCATAGAATCCATCCCTGGCGATCACGTTATTCGCCGGTTGCTTCCAGGCCAGTGCGATGCGATTACTGTCTGCCATGTTATTGGGCCGCCAGGGCCGGTTTCAGCGTGTTGTTGACCATCTTGCCGATATCGTCCTCTTTGGTGAAGCTGAAATTCGCGGCGATCCGGTTGTACCGGCCCATCTCATGGCCGATCCGTTCGGCGCCGGTCATACCCCAGGTGGCCGATCCGACCTGCGTGCGTAACCCCACACCCCGGTTGGAGACCGCGTTCAGTCGGAGACGTGCTTCCTCTTTGGATATCTCCCCGGACTCCATCTGCCGCCTGATCTCGTCCACCTGGGCGCCTTCTTTCTTGGCCGCAGATCCGGCCCGGTGCGCCTGCCACATCCCTTTCAGCGACATCAGCGCTTCCTCGGCCGCAATCAGGCCGACCGTGATGGCCAGCAATCCCCCCATTGCCCCGGTCAGCATTCCGATATTGGTGGCGCCGGTCGGGCCCAAGAGCCGCAGCCAGGCGATAGTTGCCTGCGTCCATCCCACCAACTGGATCACCTTGGCCGTAGCAAAGAGCACTCCCCCGCCGATCATCAGGCCGATACCGGCCACCAGCGCGCCAGTGGCGATAAACTGTTTCAGTCCCGGGTCCATGCCCTTGAACCACTCGGCCAGGGCTCGCGTGTGACCGAGCAGGTCCCGGAAGGTCGGCAGCATGGAAATCGCGATCTGGTCCTTGAGCCCGGCAATCGTGGCGTTGGCCGCGGTAACGCTGTCGCCAAAATTCTCCAGGTCGGAGACCGCTTCCGGACCGAGGATTCCACGAGTCGTCTTCAGCTCTTCCCCGTAGGCGTTGATCGCTTCGCTTCCCATCTCCAGGAATGGCAACAACTCCCCGCCGCTGCGCCCGAGTATTTTCGTAGACAAGGCCAGCTTGCCGGTTTCATCATTGCTGTTCTTCATGTAATCGGCGATGTTCAGGAGCACATCTCCGACCGGTCGCAGTTTTCCCTGTGCATCGGTCACCTCTATACCCATATCCGCGAACGACTTCTTCGCCTCCTGGTTTCCCTCGGCGGCCGCTGCCATGTTGCGTGTCAGCAGCGGCATTGATTTCGACAGGGATTCGATACTGGCATGTTCCATGTCCGCGGCGTAAGAGAGTTTCTGCACTTCATCAGTCGTAAGCCCGGTCTTCTTGGCCATCTTATCTACGCTCTCTCCGTACATGACCGTGGATCTCTGCAGGCCAATCATGGCCGCAGTCGTTACCGTACCGGTCGCCATCATCTTCTTGCCGACATCTGCCGCCTTTTTCGCAAAGGCATCCAGATTCATGGAGGCGCTACTGATCCCGGCCGCGGTTTCATCGCGTGCGCCGATGGTTGTTTCGATAACATTCTCACCGGCTAATCCGCCTGGCACTTTGCCCCCTTCTCAGGCATTCTGGGCCTGGAACCATTTCCATCGGTCAGTGACATCCTCGATGATCGCGAAAGCCTCATACTCATCGATCGGCAGATCGAACACATCCAGCCCGAACTTAGCGACCATCCAGTGTTTTTCGATGTACTCATTTCCGGTTACCCCTTTTGTCTTCTGCTCCCGTTCCTGTATCCGGCCGACCTTTTCATAGTTGGCTACTGTCCACTTGAGGGTGTAGCAGGCGGCGGCAATGATGTTTTTTTTTCCTTATCCGGGACACCGTTCACGTAGTTGGCCGCCTTCATCAACTCGTCCAGGTACTCGGCGGTGGTATGATCATCGAAGTTCTCCTCCGTGACCGGAACGACCTCGCCCTTTTCGTTCTTGACATTCCATTCACTGATCGAGGCCACAATGAACTTCCGGGAGTAATCCACCAGGTCATCGCTGGCTTGGTACTCCTTCTGAAGCGCATAGTGCGTCTTGGTCGGCATGGACCGCATCATGAATTTCGTGCCGTCCTCGAATACTACCTGCTTGGTTCTCATGCTCCCTCCGTTATGCCACCGCCGAAGCTGCCAATCGGGCGATGAACTTCATGGGATAATTGACCGAGTTCTGTTCCTCGCCTTCCCGGGGATTCTCCCCGAACCGCACATCGGTCAGGGTAATCGTCCAGGTCTTCGCGCCGCTGGCGCTCTTGATGGCGATAGTCGCCGTAGCTACTTTGGCCAGGGATGCGGCCAGCACGTCAATGCCCGGATCCTCGTTGAACTTGATCTCGCCATCGACATCCAGGTATCCCGGCGCCAGGTGCGCCGGCAGCCGGCTGGTCCCGCGGGCCGAATACTTGGAATTGAACGCCGCCTTGATATTGAGGTCCAGGCTCTCCCAGTCGAAGGTGGCCGGGAATCCGGTCAGCACGACATTCGTACCCATGAACGGATCCGAGAGTACCGGATCGCCGACCGGCAGAGACGAAGCCGCCTTGGCGGTCCCGTCCCAGCCCATCGAGGCCGTGACTATGTCGTGGGCCGGTACGCTGATCTTGGCGTTATTGAAATACGCCGTATAGGCTCCTTCCCCGTCATCGACCGTGACCTGCTGCGCCAGACCATCCACGTCGCTCAAGATCAGAGCGACGATCACCGCCAGGGTCGGGTCCACGCTGAAATCAATGGACCCGGAAATGCTGGCCTTGCCGGGTATGGAATCAAACGCCTCTCTTGCCCCGGCCGCGTGCACGGGCGCCGGATCGCTGGCCCGCTTGACCTTGAATATACCGGGAATCAGCGTTTCGTTGACCGCGCCTTTTTCATGAATAGTATCCTCGTAAGCCATGATGCCCTCCGTCCGTTAGCTGCTGCTGACCTTGCTCAACATCTTGATGATCCAAAGTAGATTGACCTGATAGAACACGGGCGCCTGGTAATCCGGCAGCGTATCCACGCCGGCCGTGGTCGACAGGACGCCTGTGTATGAGTTCAAATTGGTGTATTTCCGGATCACGTTCTTGGTCTGTTTCAGCACATCGTATGCCTGCGCCCTGGTCTGAACCCAGGTTTTGCTGGCTGGCGCGCCCTGGTAAGAGATCACCGAGAGATCGACCCGCAGCAATGACTGCGGCTGGTTCCCGCTGGCGATCTGCACTTCGCTCATTACCCGGATATCCCGGGCGATAATGCAGGGATACGAAAAATCCACCGGCTCATTATCGAGTATGAAGATCGGGTCTTCCTGGCGCCAGGAAACCGTGCCGTCCGCGGTAGCCCCCAGGAAGCCGGTATTCCAAGTCGGCTCGGCATTCCCGCTGGTTCCGGCCGTGACGCACCGGAAATACGACGTGATGAGTCCACTGGTGGCCTTCACCAGGGCGTTGGTGGAATACGCGGTATTTCTCACCCAGGTCGTCGCCGTCAAGTCGGTAGTCAGCAGCGACTTGCACCGCTCCAGAATCGGGTAATAGTCGGTTAAGAAAGTGAGTACGCTCATACGCTTTCCCGGTAAATGACCGTCATGGCGATATCCGCCAGTTTCCCCTGCATATCGCTGAAATCCTCAATGGTCTCGGCCGACAGCGTGAAATATAGACAAGTTTTGTCCAAAGACGGGTACTTGGCCTTCAGCGCCGCCTTAATATCGGCGATCATATCAAGGATGCCTTTGTGCGTAGCATCCCCGATGATGGCCTTCTCCCGGTCGCTGACCGAAATTGCCGGGGTGATATTGATAACCAGGTTGTTCTCCTGCAGGTTGTTGCGCGCCGAAGCAGCCAGCCGGTCGGACGGAACATCCAGAACGATGCAGGGATAGATGGTGTCATAGACGATCGGCCGCGGCCCGATCAGGAACTTCTGGACGTACCCAGACAGCGTAGTGTCCGCTACCAGGATCGCCTTGACCTTGTTCAGAATCGTTTTGCTGTCCATTATTTTCCGTTCGCTATCCGTACCGACGTTTTAACCGCCTGGCCGATCATGCCAATGATGGTGCTTCTGGTTTCCCGGGTGGCCGGTCCGAAATAGGGTCGTTTCGGGATAGTCACGCTCTTGACCAGGGCGAAGATCGGTATTGCCTGCTTCCCGTCCCGCGAGTACATGACCTTTCCGCCGCCCCGGCTGGTCCTCACAAACGTGTTCTCCCACTGCCGTGCCGGTTTCCTGACCACGCCGGCCGGAGTCATAGCCGCCGCCAGCGGGATAGTTAGATACATGCCATTCTTCGGCCGGATTGTGCCGCCGGTCTCGTGGATCGCCGCGTAGACTGTTTTGTTTCCTGCCCGGCCGATGACATCCTTGCCCTGCTCCCGCACATCGTAATTCATGTGATTAGCCAGGAAGGCTGACCGGCGCTTCAGCACCTGGCCGGAGAGCTTGTTCCTCTGGATATAGTTCATCAGATAGATCGAAGCCCGTTCCATCTGCTTCAATCGCTCGATCCGGAGGTTGACCGGGAACCGTGCCAACCGGTCCTTAACTCGGTCAGTCCCCTGGACAGTCGTCTCTACACGCATGGTCTCCTCATCGACTTGAAGAACCGTTCCGACCGGCCGCAGAGGAAATCCTTCTTGAGATCCACGATCTGCTCGCCGACCGCGCTCTGACTCCGGAGATACTCGTACCGCATGACCACCTCATCAATGACAGCCCGTTTCAGTCCGTCCGGCGGGGTCTTCCCGGTCTGACCCTGGTCGTACCCGGCCGTATAGGTGATCCTGATATTCCAGTAATTGGTGCTGCCGACTCCTTCCGGGTACCCGGCCGCGTAATAGACAGCCTGCTGGTCGGCGTTCAATTTGAAATCCGTCAGCGTCTGCAGCACATCATCGAACTCAACTTTGGTGAGCGCCCAGACCTTGTGCCCTTTCAGCAACAGGACCTTCTGGTCTTCATCGCCACAGAAAACCTCGGCATAGGCGGCGTTATACTTGATGTACCGGCCCGTGAACCGTTCCGCGTCATCCACCACCGCCAGGATCAGCTCGTCAATCAGAGTGTCGTCGCTGGTCCCGGTCATGTCCGGTTTCAGGCTCCGCTTTACTTCTTCTTTGGTCACGAGTCCGGTCGCCATCGTCTTTTCTCCTCACGAGTTTTCCCGTCAACCGCACCATCTTGTCCTTACGCGCCTGCTCCAGATCCATCCTTGACCTCCTCCAGGATCGTCACCACATCACCCAACTGCCTGGCTCTCAACCGACTTATGTCGAGTACCGTTCCCTTCTCTATGAATCCCTCCTCCGGCTCGACTGTGCTGCGTTCGAATCTCACCGTCACCATATCGCTGGTCTCTTTCTTCAGGACCTGCTCCTGCTTCTTGTTGGCCGCGATACAGGCCAGGAATATTTCCCGGTACTGGGTGGCTATCTTGGTGATATCGTGGTGCTCAACCGCAAACTTCCGGCCGTTCTCGGACAGGCGCCGCCGCAGCTTCGAATCCGCCTTCAGCCGGGCGATGCAACCCTGCACACTCTCAACGGTCCGCTCGCAGAAGAGCACGTTCTCGCCATCCACCAGGCGCTCACCGTGGTAGCCGGCCTCCCGGGTGGTCACCACCGGGATCCCGCAGGAGAGCGCTTCCATAATCGCGTTTGAGCAGCCCTCGCCTTTGGTCGGATGCACCAGGATGCTGATCTTCCCGTAGAACTTCTCTCTCATCAGTTCATGCGGGATCTGGCCCTGCCGGTAGAGCGCGTTTTTCAGCGTCACCCGGACGGCCTTGCACGCTTCCGCCACCAGGTCGTAACCCTTATACTCGCGGTAGATGGCTGCCTGGATGTTTCCTACAAACCCGACCGTGAACCCGTACGTACGCTTGCCCGGGACCGGGCACCACTCATTGATATCGAGGCCGTTCGGAATGAGCCAGGTATTCTCGTTTACGGCTTTGGCGATGTTGTAGAGTTTCGTGTTGGTCGCCACTATGCCGTACACCGTTCTCATGGCCTCTTCAAACCGGTTCCGCACCGGACCTTCTTCATCGAATGAACGGTTCCCGCCGAGTCTGCACACTGTTTTCCCCCTTCTGTTCTCCGGAATGTACGGCAATACCGTCACCTGTTGCGACCAGATCATATCGGCCGAAAGGTTCCGGGTGTCCCGCTTGGCTTCCTCGGTGATGAAGTAGAAATCCGGCAACGCCCGGATGATGTTCCGGATCGTCAGCCCCCAGGACCAGTCGTAGCCGAAACACTTGCAGAGAACGCTATTCATAGAGTGCCCTTACGCTGTCAAGATGGAGGACGGTCTTTTTCTGCTGCGCGATCCGGTGCAGCATGTGCGGACTCACGGCAAAGTAGGCATCGCTGGGCACATCATCGGACAACGCCAGGTCGGCGTGCTCAAAATCAGGCAGCGCCCGCTTGTAATGCGTGCAGATATTCCGAAATGCCCAGTTCTCGTTGCCCTGTATCCAGCCGATCCGTTGTTTCATTCAGTCCTCTTCAGTAAAACAAACTCGTACCCGGGCGTGCCCCAGAACCTGAACGCATCCGTTTCCAGCGCATGGAACGCGGTCTCATAATCGGTGAACGGATCCAGAAACGCCCCGGTCGGCATCAGGAGCCCGGTCCCGTAATGGCTCTTATACTCCTCGATGTTGCCGCATTCCCGGAGATGGTCCGCATGCCGCTGGTGCAGGAGGATCCACCGCGGTTCCAGCTGGCCGAAGAAGAGCGCCACTTCCCGATACATGCGGTAATTTGGCAAATGATTGATCACCACCGTGCAGATCAGAAGATCAATGGTCCCCTTCAGGTTCTTGTAAAGCGGCCAGTCCGGCAGGCCGTTGGCGTCGAAATAGTGATATGTCTCGATCGGGCCGGTGTGACCGGTGGCCCGCAGCCGCTCCCGGGCATGGACCGTGTTCTCTTCGCAGATATCCACCAGGTGAAATTCCGTCCTCTCCGGGAAGGGCACATCCACCCAGCCGCCTCCGCACCCGTAATCCAGCACGGATTTGATCGGCGTCTGAATCCGCCCGATGATCTCCTGGTACAGAAAGCGCCCCCACTTGGACCGGTCGTCCAGGTGCTTATCCGATGGCGCCAGCCCTTCCCAGAACTTCCCCAGCGTATTCATATGTCTGTCTCCCCCGACTCGCTCCCGAGGAGCGGGGAAAGCCCGCGGACTCTCCCCGCCCCCCGGTTATTCTCAGCTGGCTGTCGTCTTCACATACGAGAAGCCGGACCCGAAAGCCACCTTCAGATCCATCTGTTCCTCGACCTTGAGGGCCTTCATGCCCTGCTGCCAGAGATTGAAGGTCGTCGCGCCTTCCACGATCGTCGCCTCGCGGGCGGTATCCATGGAGACGCCCTCTCGCTGGCCGAGCAAGAGATACTTCAGGTTGCCGAAGCAGATGAACTTGGTGTTCACCGCCGTGGTACCCGGCAGGACTTCCACCATCTCGATCGGGAATCCGCGCCACATGGCGGGATTGGTGCCGGAAGCGGGCGTGTAGACCGCCCGGGCACTGTCCCCGACGTTTTCCTTCAGCTTGGCCACTACGCCAAACAGCACTTTGCTGTTCATGTAGAACCGCGCCCCGTTGAGGACCCGCGAACTCACTGCGGAGATACAGTCGTCCATGTTCCCGGTCGTGAGCGTGCCGAAGGTGGTCCCGGAGGTGGTCACCGCGGTCACGTCCGCGTTGGCCAGGATCCCCGGCATACTGGAGACCGTGGTGCCCGCCAGCGTTTTGCCCAGGAATCCGATGCTGTCCCGGCCGCCGGAAAGCGCCCATGCCATCGCCTGCACGAGGAAATCCACCACGTTGACCGAGGCGTTCTCGATCATCTCATCGGTGATCGGAACGATCGTGCCGTGCTTCTTGGCCGCGAGCGCCACCACGCCGAAGAGGTTGCCGGAGGCGGCCGTCATGGCGGCGGCCTCGTCAATGACGTAGTCGTACAAGTCCAGGATGGACTTGGGCACGTTCATCGACTTGGACTTCATCGGCCAGACAGTGGCATAACGGCTAACCACGCCGTAGGTCGGCGCGATCTGCAGGATCGTGGCCGCGACTTCCGTCGGAATCAGGTAGCCGCCGGTCGCGTCGGCCGCGCCGGAAACTGCCTTGACTTCCGCGATGTCGCCGGCCAAGAGGCCCCGCGTCATCTTCAGGAAATTTCCGCAGGCTTCCTCGGAAATTCCCAGCTTCGAGACGGGCTGGGCATCCTTGACCATCTGCAGGAGCTTGTTCTGGGTCTCCTTGCTCATGGTCTCGATGCTGTCCAGACGCCCGGTAATGCCGTCCATCAACTGCTTGATTTCTTCCGGTGTCATTTTTCTTCTCCTTGTTAGAGGCCGATCTATCGTTCTCCGCCCTGTCCTGATGCCTCCGGCGTCAGCCTGGCATCGCCGGACCGGCTGAACGATTCAACTGACCTTTCCTGTTAATCGGTCGAGCCGTTTATTCACGTTTTCCGCAAACTCCTTGATCATCCTGGCAGTCTCGTCTTTCTGCTCCCGCACCTGGCGATCCTTGGCCTCCTGGTCGGCCTTTTCCTTGGCTTCCTGCTCGGTCTTCTCCTTGGCCTGGATCCGCTCCCCTTCGGCCAGGGACATGTCCTTGATCCACCGCTGCGTCGCCGCTTTCACGAACTCGGTAGCGGCCTTGGTTTCCGTGAGATCGCCTGTCTGGAGGATGGCGTCTGCAATGCCGTATCTGACCGCATCCTGCGCCGTGACCCAGACATCAGTCTCTTTCAGGAGCACCGACTGCACTTCCTCATCGCTCTTGAGGTTGGTGTGCTTCTTGTAGAGATCCAGGATCCGCTGGTGCAGCCGGTCCAGTTCGACCCGCTCGGCCATCAGTTCCGCCTGGGTACCGGCGCAGCTGGTCCAGAACCGATGCGAGAGGATCGCCGCGTTCTGACTGATCTTGCGGTTCTTGCCGGTCATGAAGATCAGCAGGCCGGCGCTCATGATCATGCCCAGTCCGACCGTCTCGACCGGCGCTTTCAGGGCCGCGATCGTATCGATCATCGAGAAAGCCGGGTAGACTTCCCCGCCGTAGGACCCGATCACCAGCCGGATCGGCGCCTGGCTATCGACCTTGTCCATCTCCACTAGCCGCTGGCATACCGTCTGCGCCACAGCCGTATCGATCGTGCCGAAGAGGTAGATCGCCCGCTCGTCCGAAATCGCGTCAGGCGGCAGAACGATCGGGTCCGGCTCTTTGGTCTCCTTGGACTTGCCCGGGTCCTCCTCCTCGTCTCCGGCGCTGTCCAGAACCGTCTGGATCAACTCCTGGGCCTTGGTCAGGTTCTCCTTGTTCTTCCGGTTGAGCACTGCGCCCACCTTCAACGATGCTTCCTTCAACTCTTCCTGGGTGGGCATCTTGATCGGTCCCTTATCCACGCACGGACCGTGATACGTAAGATCCGGGTTGCCTTCTCTGGCCGTGATGGACTTCTCCGCTATCTCCTGGTCGCAGTGCGGGCAGATCAGCTTGACGACCGGAGACAGGTCGCGCGCCAGCTTCACCGGAAGAGGATCCCGGCCGTCCTTCTCGGTCAACAGCTCGCCCTCCTGGTTGACGCTCGCTCCGCAATTGGGACATTTCACCGCACCCATCGATACTTCCGGCTGGGCCGCGTAGTCGAACGGCTGTTTACAGCCAGCGCACACAACCAGCTCATCGAGCAGATCCTTCATCTCTTTGGAGGTGACTGATTTCATCATCAGCGTCAGAGCGTTCGGGTTGCATCCCACCGGGCAGTCGGAGTATTCCAGAAGCTCCCACTTGGTGATCACCCGGTCGGCTGCGCCTTGCCACTTGTACTTGAGTTGCAGGGCCGCGATCTCGTCGCGTTTGGTCGTCATCTCAATGGGGATAAACCCGACCGACAGGCCCCGGATGAAGCCGCCCTGCTTGAGTTTCCACACGTCGCGGGCAAAGGCCGTGTCCGCGTATTTGGTCTTGGCCAGCAGGCCGGCCTCGGTGGCCTTGATCCAGAGCGCCTTGCCGATCGGCAAGCTGGTCTCGCGGCCGTGCGCCCAGAGCACCACCGGGTTCTTCCGGAAGTTATCCAGGACGCATCCGTCCGGCAAAAGGACTTCGCCGTCCCGGTCCACGTCAATGGTGGAGGCCAGATCCGTGGAGGTTATCTCCTGCTCATTGGTCTCTTTCGTGATTCCCGCGAAGAATTTTCTGATCATTTCGCCCATCGTGCTCTCCTTTATGGCGTGCTCCAGTTGCCTGCCATTACCGTGCACCGGCAGGACGGGTGAGCCGGCGGTCCAGCCTCCCCGTTCGAGAACGCATCATTTATCCCCACCGTTTCCCCGTCCAGCCCGTCGCATTCCTCGCAAACGTCCGCATCAAGCGCCGTACCCCAGGTCTTTTCCGTGATACCGGCCGATTTATACGCGGTCAGTTCGGCGTCGTTCATGACCCGGGCAGTCTCGGTCCGGGCGATCATCAGCGCGCGCACCGGCTCCATGCCTTCGCCATATGAGGCGTAAAGGCTGGTGATTTCCGTCTGTAACTGCGTCACGTTCCAGCCGTCCTGGGCCGCGGTATCCAGCAGGCCGCGCAAGGCTTCCCGGAGCGTGTCGTTAATTGTGATCGCGTAGGTATCCTGCCAGGCCGCCACGCTGGTAGCGACATATCCGTCAAACGTCGTGGGAGTCATGCCGATCGAACTCAGGTCGGCGTCCAGGTCCTTTCGCGCTTTGCCTACCTGGACCGATTCGGCCGCGATGCTTATCCCGGCCACAGCCATCTCCCGGATGTGCGGCGCCGTCACTTCGGTCAATCTCGCAGCTTCCTTCTCGATCGCCGGAAAAATGTGGTCGACCATGTTCTTCCGGCCGGCAACCTTTCCCGAAATCAGCCGGTCAACGTTGGCAGCCACTACCTTGTGCTGTGCCTGGAAGAAACTCTTGAGATCTGCGATGTAGCGTTTCTCGATCGCTTCCTCGTACTTGACCCAGGCCGCCCACTTGCGGTTCTTGGCTTCCTGGAACTCCGGCCGGCTGGCCTTCAGGCTGCGCCGCAGGATCCGGCGGGCGCTCTTTCCCGGCGCCGGGGCGGCCGTCCCGCCCAGCGGCATGAGATTGAACGGAGCGATCGGTTTATTTCCCCAGGGCGCCGGCGGCTGACCCAGGAACGTCCGATACTCATTGACGCTCACCACGTAATCCTTAAGCCAGGTGTCCCATTGCCTCAGCTCAAATTCCCGATCGGCCGGCACCGGATTGGTGAACTCAGCCTTGAGTTTCCGATCCCACATCGGCAAGAGCTTATCGTTCATCTTGCTGGCCAGCCGCACCAGCCGCGGGGAAACCGTCTCCTGCTGGAACGTCGCGTCCAATGCCTCGGCGGTCGCCCTGGGCGTCCCGCCCTGAACTGTCCCGCCTATGCCGACCTTGGTCAGAGGCACCCCGAAGAACGCCATGATCTCATCCCGAATCCGCAGGCTCGTTTCGTTCGTGCCCATCTCCTGGGGTGTCATGCTCAGCCGGGAGGGCTTGAGGCCTTTCAGCACCATGGTCTTGCCGGTCTTCTTGACGCCCTCATATTCCTGCTTGATTTCTTCCTTGCTCGCCTTGAGCATGTCCCGGTCGACCCACTCCTCCGCAATGAAGATATTCCCCGGCATGGCGGAGTTTTTCAGGAAGTAGTAGGCCAGCTGGTGCATGGCATTATCCTGCGAGGGCGTGTAGGCCATGGCCGCCAGCGGAGCCAGCCCGTAGAAATCGTCGTATGGGTTCGGGTAGCGGAAATGCACGATCTCGTCCGGCTCGAAGCTCTGCTTGTTCGCGCCGACCCAGTATTCGTACCCGGCTACGTTCACGCCGGCGCCGGGTATGATCTTCACCTTGTTCGACCGGAGAACGTAGAGTTCCACCGGCTTACGGAGGCCATTCTTGACCACGTACCAGTAGGCATTCCCGGTCAGATCCAGAAAGATGGAAGTCAGTTCCAACAGGTCGAAGGCGTTCTGCTGCGGGTTGATCGTCTGCCACAAATCCCAGAAGGGATGGTCGGTGATATCCTTGTCGTTCTGTGAGTTGTAGAGCCGCACGGTATTCTTGGCGACGTTCCTGGCAATGCAGGAGACCGCCACGTACGTCCAGTACTCGAAACTCTCCACCTGCGAGGTGTAATCGGTCCGGCTGATCTTAGGCTGCAGCCCGGAAGAATCGCTCGCGCCCCACTGGAAATTGATCTCGCTGCCCTTGAACAGCACGTTGGTCGCCGTCTTAACCCGGTCCAGTAATCTCATGCGTCCACCTTGGAGAATATCCAGTCGGTCTGTTTACCCAGCATCAGTTCAGTTAAGGCCCACACGAGCGCATCCATGCGATCCGGGGATTTATCGCCCGGTACCCAGTTGCACATCTGGTCTTCCATCTCCGGGAAGGTTCCCACGTGATGGATCCTGCCCTGCTCATAGAGAGCCGACACCGGTTCCGCCCGGGTGCGTTTGCCCTGGGATGCATGAACCGCTCGGTAGGAGACGTGAGTATCCACCTGGCGAAGCACCGCCTCGATCATCTCGCCGCCGTTATTGGCCTCGCCGATGACCCGGTCGGCTGAAAATTCGTAGTACGACTTAATCGCCCGGCTGGCCCATCCCTGTGGAGTGCTGCGTTCAGAATGATCCGCCAGGATGTATCCGTGCCGGTCCGCACCCAGGCCCGCCACCACGATGCCAGTCTCACTGGAATTTTCCGTACTGGTGGCTTCCGGATCGATCGCCACGACCACCCGGATCAGGTCCGGCGCCTTGGCTACGCGGAACTTCTCGATCTGCGCCGGCTGCCAGAGAGCGTTCGGGTTGTCCTCGAGCACTTCCCCGCCCAGTTCCTGCCGGCCCAGCCTGGTGCCCTCGTATCGCTCCAGGACCCGAGCCACGTACTTGGGCGTAAGGTTCTGCCGGTTCTCGCTGGAATGGCCCTGCACCGAGACCGCCATCCGATCGGCCAGGATCGCGCGGATGATCGGGATTGGCCGCGGCGTAGTGGTAACTACGACTTGCGGGTTCGGTCCTTCCCGCAGGCCCAGTTCGAGGTTATCCCAGGTTTCCTTCGGATACTTGAACTTGGCCAGCTCGTCCACCCAGGCGCTATCATGCCCGGGACCGCGCAACTGGTCCGGCTCATCGCCCGAATATACTACGCCGATCGCGCCGTTGGGCCAGATCAGACGGCGCTTGGACGGCTCATACTCCGGCCGGAACCAGGGCGGCGATATGGACATGATCGATGATTCCCCCAGCTCGATCATCGTATCGCGGACATCCGCTTTCGTTTGACCTATCATGGCGATTTTCTTAAACCCGGTGCGCGCCCGGTTGATAACCCACTCGGCGCCGGTACGGGTCTTTCCCCAGCCGCGGCCGGTGCGAAGCAGCCAGATGAACCAATCTCCCGGAGGCGGCAACTGTTCCTTCCGCGCCCAGAGTGTCCAGTCATAGAGGAGAGCCTCCACGCTTGCGCGATCCATTCCCCGGACCGCACTTTCCCAGCCCTCTCGCAGCTGCAAGCCCTGCAATACGTCGAATGAGTTCTGCATGTGCGTCCTGTACGCTGATCGGTCCTCCGTCTTTACCGGTAAGCTCGGCCCTGATCGGCTCTCGCAGCCCGAGCAGTTCGTTGATCTCCCGGACCACCGACAACGCCGTCTTGTAGTCCTGGATGCTCATGGCCTTCAGGAAAAGAAGCTCCAGGCGCTCCTTAGCCTTGCCGAGTGCGAACGCGCGTTCCGGCTTGGCTGCTTCCTCAAGCTGTTTGCGCGCTCGGTTAACATCCCGGTAGAGCGTGCGATAGCTCTTTTTGTAGGGCCGTTCCTTGTCGTTGGCCATGTTTTGCCAGATCTGCTGGGGCTTGAGCCCCATGATCAGCATCTGGTAGATGCGGTTTATCCGCGCCTGAATTACCTCAACCGTCTCTGTAGTCTGGCCGGCCATTACTTATCTCCTCTACCCAACATATGTTTCATCCACTTACTATGGAATAAATACAGGGAGCGATCGTTGCTCATCACGTACTGTTCCAGGCGGGGGTTCGCGGTGAAGTTGGCGCTTCCCTCTATGGTGATGAACGTGGTCTGTGTCCGAAAGCAGAGCACCTTGGCATGATTCTGGAACGCCACATAGCGCTGCTTTCTTGTCAGAAGGCCCTCAAGAAGTGTCGCGTACACGGCAGTTTCGCGCCGTTTGAAGTACGTTCCGGTCAAAATGCCGATCTTTTCGATCTTGCCTTCATCGAAGAGCGCCAACAGTTCCAGAACATTGCCCCGGTTCATAGTCCAGGTGGACCCGTAGAATTCCGTGACAGGCTTCTTGAGCAGGCCTATGACGACCGGAACGAAGGTCCAGAAATCGTACTTGCCATTGCTCACGATGTGCAGGCTTTCGCCCTTTTTCGGCAGCGCAGTAAGGAAATCGCTCACGGCTTCCTGCTTAAGCACAGTAAGATTCTTCCGGTGGGGTCTCCGGGTATGCAACAGGGTCTTCTCGATGTTCTCGGTCGTCTCAAGCCTGTTGTCCTTGAAAATCCAGGAATAATCGTCCATCAGTGCGCTCTCCCCCCATCTTGTATTCTTCCCCCCGCTGATTTCCTTTCCGCGACCGCCTTCTTTCCGGTGAACTCTTCCCACCGGTCAATCATCACCTGGACATCCTTGGGGTCGATCTCCATCACGAACGCTTTCCGGCTCAACCGTTCACACGCGATGATCGTGCTGCCAGATCCGCCACAGATATCCAGGACATTCCAGCCGCGCTCGGAGGAGCTGGCCAGCGCCTTCTCGATCAACCAGACGGGCTTCTCGGTCGGGTGCAGCATGTTGCCGGAGTGCTTCCGCGGGACCTCCCAGACATCGCATTCATCCCGGGTGTCCCGGAAATAGTGTTTGCCCTTCTTCCAGCCGTAGAGGATGGGTACGGATTTCACCCGGGCGGATTTCTTCTTGCCGACCAGGATCCATTCGTGCTTGTAGCGGAAATCGTTCCAGCCCATTGAAGTGTGGTTCTTGACCCAGATGATTACCCCGGCCCGGTAAAGACCTTCCGCCACCAGGCACTGATGAAACACCGGGTAGCTGGACCAGCCGCTGCAGATGTAATAGACCGCGCCATCCCGCATGACCGCGGCCATGTTGTGGAATAGTTTTTGCGAGAAGGCAAGAAATTGGGCGGCCGGCAGGTGATCGTTATCGATCTTCTCGCTGGTACGCTTGCCGGTGCCCTTGTAGTTCACGTTGTACGGGGGATCGGTGAAGACCAGGTCGGCCTTTTTCCCGGCCATGAGCACCTTGAAGTGTTCCGGGGAAGTGGAGTCGCCACACATGAGACGGTGCTGCCCGAGTATAAATACATCACCCGCGCGCACGGATGTGCTTTTCTTCAGACTGGGTACCGTGTCCGGGTTCTTCAATCCCTTCTCCAGGTCAAAGATGTCATCCATCTCCTTGGCTGAAAATCCAACGTCCAGCAGCATTTCTTCATCAAATTTCCCCAAAAGTTCCGGATCCCAGTCGCCCATGTTCTTGTTAAGGCGGAGATTCAATTCCGCCAGCTCCGCCGGCGTCAGCTTTCTCGAAGGGACCCGCACATCCACCTGATGGTCTTTGCCATACTTGGCCAACAGGCGCTGATACCGGAGATGTCCGCCGATGATCAGATTGTCGATGTTGATAATGAGCGGCGCCACCAGCCGTAACCTGGACAGACTCTGATCCAGATCCTGGGCCTGCTTGTCGGTCGCGCACCTGGGATTCTTGACCCAGGGTTTCAGATCGCCGAGTTTCCGTCGCTCGTTTCGCCATACAATCTGTTCCACGGTTGACCCTCCTGGTTGTTCTCAGTAAACTATGGACGTTCTCGAGTAATATCTACTGCGACCGTCCATAGCTCGACTGCTAATCCCAGTCGGGTTGCCTGCTGTTGACGCAGCAGGCCGGTCGCTTCCTCACCTTCCAGTTTGAATGATCGTTACATCTGTACCAACGCCTGTCGGCGGTTGCTGACGCAAAGATTGAACGCCGGCATCAGTTGGGGCCGGTTCTCCCAGGTGCGCCAGAAATCGGCCAGCGAATAGTCGGTATACCCGTGCTCTTTTCGCCACGCCTTCTCTTCCATGTATGCCTGCATGAACTCCTGCCGCGTCTGCTTAGCCGAACTCATCTCTCGTGACCCTTTACTATAAAAAGGGCCGCAAAGTACCATTTTCCTGACATTTGGCCCTTAATCGCTCCACTGCCCGGTAGAAGTTCTTCTCTTCCGCGGCCGTGCCAATACGCCTACCGCGGGCGTACCAGGATTCGTTCCGGAGAAATATCAGGACGGCTTTTTCTTGCTTCGGGGGAAGGGCTGCGATCAGATCGTGCAACCTGACACTACACTCATAGCCTAAGGTCTTAGTAGTACCGTAATACAGAGAGACGTGCTTTCTGGAGAGCTTTCGTTCGAACTGGCAATCCGGGCAGAATTTTACCGAGTCCGACAGGGTGATGCGTCGTTTCTTAGAGCGGCGGTCTTTCGACTGGCAAGCATAGTACGGCGTGTGACAGATCCGGCAGGTTTCCTTGCGGTAGGTGATCCGCGACTTGCTTTTAGGTTTCCCGGCCAAGAGACCTCCCCGGCCTTTAATTCAGGCCGCGGTTGTCTCCCGCCGGATCTCGGTAGGGAGCTACGCCAAATTGTGATCTACAACGCTACTTGCTCTCAATGCTTCCCGGCATGACTCGACCGGGCTTTTCCCGTAATGCGACTGGCATCCGATCTCCGGATGCTTGAGACAGTACAGACCGACTTTCACTATTCGCTGGTGGGCTTTTAAGCAGGACGGATGAAACAAGTAAGAACGCCGGAATATGCCGATTTTACGGATTACGATCTTCGCCCTGGATCCGAACGGCTTGCAGCAGTACGCACATGATTTAGCTTTCATTTCTCGTCGTGCTCCTCGGCTGACACCATTTCGATCCGGCCCTCCCGGACCGTCAGGACTATTTTACCGTGCTTATGATTCCCGTCAACCACTGCCTGAATGCGATCGGCAAGCTGGTCCATCTGTTTCTGAGCCATGACGGATGTGAACCGTTGAACTTGCAGCACGATTTTTACCACCTCCCCGAGATTCACATCCGCCATGACCGCAACCCCCCTTTTATTCCCCCTTCAGAATTACGCTTCCTGTAACGGCAGGCCCTGCGGCTCTTTCCCGTTGTTCTCCTTCTTCTCGAACCGGAACGTCCCGGTCTCCCGGCGGTACGCCGTGAACCTGAACCCCTTCTTGACGATGCAGGCCGATTCCGCCGCCATATCCACAGTGGCATTCGCCAGCCGCTGAAACACTTTCCCGTCGTCCATCTCTCTTTCTCCGTTCATCGCTCCCCCTTGTTCGTTTACCTGCCTTCAATTCCTTTCCGCACATCGTTGTAGATCCCGATCAATCTTTCGCGCTGCTCCGGCGTGATTACGGACAGATCCACGCAGGCCTGCCGGAAACTCGCCCAGGATATCTGTTCCTGGGTGGACAGCTTCCCTTCTTTCGCGCGCCGGTTCAACGTGTCCCAGGCATACTTCACATGCACGATGTCCCGCGGGTCCAGGCTCTTGTACTTGGGCGCCCGGCCGGCTGTGGCCGATCGCTTCCCTCCGGACCGCTTCGGCTCCCCATCGAGTCGCTGCTTCTTCCGGCCGCGCTTGTGGCCCACAACCTTGGTTCCGGCAATCACCACCTTCGGCTCCACTTTACTGATAGTCACCTCTCGCCCCCCCCCATAGCCCCCATTTTCACCAGCGCGAACTTTCCCCGGAACATGCACACCGGTGAATGTTCGCATTCCCCGGATCCGCTCACGTGCCGGCACACTTCACTGACTACGCATCCCATAGAACCTCCTCGGTTTTGAGAAACAAACTGTCTGGTGCTACACTTTCTGCATGGACTCTTCCACATGCAGTGCTGTTATGGGATTTCTTGGTGCCCTCGTCGGAGGAGCAATTGGTGCTCTCGTTGTGCTGCTTATGAGGAAGGAACCGTATAAGGAATTCTTCTATCGGGCCAAATTCAATGCTTACTCGGAGGTTATTAAAGAGATCTGCTCTGTTGCAAGTTGCTGCTTGTCTATGGGCACGACGAGTCCCGCGGATAGGAAAATGCAGAAAGAGAAATTTGCTTTTGCTATGCTGATGAGTAAGAACGCTCTCTGGCTTTCGGTTCAAGTGAGAGATTTGACCACCAAATTCACAGAGAGTATTGAAGCATACCTCAAGAATGACAATCCTTCCGAGGCGAAAAAGATTGAAGACAGCATTGCAGACGCCATGGGGGAAATCGTTGTAAAGATGCGCGAGGAGCTTCATGTTGAGGATATTGGCAAAGAGATAGATTGCCTTTTCCCCGTTGGCCGATGCTGGTTGAGACGGAAATCCAAAACACCCGAACAAGTGTAATTTCCGATACTCCATCATCCCCGGTCCTCCGTAGCTATGCGCTTAAACTCAATCACCCACACCCACGGGTTAGCGTCCCATCCGTACCCGCGCTTTTCGTTGATTGCGTTCCAGGTTGAACCGAAGGCATAGCGCCACCCAATGTCGTTTAAGTCTTTTCCGACACCTTCCGACTCACAGTCTTTCGGAGAAATATCCTGCACCCGCTCCACTCGGACACTGACGACCTCCAGCGTTATCCGGGACGCCCAGCGGGGCATGTGGATGGGCGATCTCACCATGTCCCAGTTAGAAACAAACCCCGTGTACTTTATGCGTTCGGTAAGTCGGGCCGATGATGGGATATCACGTGGTTTAAGATGGTCAAATTGGCGCTCTGTAACCCAGCGCTCCCGCACCCACAGCCGGTCACCTGGGACGCCGTAGGGACAGGCATAATAAAGAGAGTGCCCATACATTGGAGTTACCCGGTTTACTCCATCGCTCCATCCAGCTCCGCCGAATTTCCAAAATCTGCCGTCTAACGTTGGTTGCGGTTTCATCACCCGCCGCGTCTGCGTCTTCCGTCCGTCGAGTATTGCCCGGACCATTTCGCCGCTGAATATGATCGGTCGCTCTTTCATTTCTTTTCCTCCAACGGTATCCCCACGATGCGCTTGATACTGTCCTTCCAGGCGATCTTCGACTGACTTTGGAAGTTCTCGTACATGGCTTTCACGTACCTGGTCTTTGAGCACCGTTCGATGGGAGAAACGAAGTGCTCATAGTCCGACGGAGTTATTTTGGAGAAGTCCACCCGCTCGTCCATCCGATTCATCAGACCCACCCATATCTTGTCGGTGACGAACGGCCCCAGGTCGTGCAGTATGGTCTGCACGTCCGAATCACCGCCGAGTAACGGTTCCATCGAAATAGATGTTTTGAAATCCCGTGAGCACGCCAGCGCCAGAGCGTTTATCCGCTGCGTGTACGTCGGAGCGTTCGGCTCCCAAAACTTCAACATCGTATTGTCTGGGGTCCCGATCGTGAACCGGAAAAGGATCTGGTTCTTCCACTCGACGAGGGCGGTACACAGTTCCCGAATAACCTCTTCCCGCGGCTTGCTCACGATCAGGATACTATTGCCGGCAGACAACAGGGCACGCAGGTACTTCACCGTGTTGTCAATATGCTCAATGAACAGATCGTGCGCCGTCGGAAACATCACAGTACCGGTGAAGATCGGCGGTTTCGCAATCTCCCGCTCAAACCGGTCAAAGGCCAGTCGCATATTGAACCAGTCGTCCGCCGTCTTAATGACACCGAACCGCAGCGCCTGGGCCCGAGCATAACAGTACCGGCACTGATTGTAGCAGCCCTGGTACAGGTTCTTTGATACGTCGCTCCATTCCCTCGTCCCTGTTCGTTTCATTTGGTCACCTCAATCACTGTTTTCTTCTCCCCGGTACCGTGCAGACTTCGCCACTGGATCACGACCTCGAAGTCGTTATCATCGCGGATGATCCCCGCCTCGGTGAGCCCGTCCGGGATTGGCTTGAAGTAACTGTAATTCTGGCTATCCCGCCGGCGCCGGTCCGGGAAATAGAATGTCACCCGGACCAGTTTGGCGTACCCGCTGCTTTGTGCCTTCCAGAGGAACCCATACTTGAGCAGCAGGCTCTTCCAGTGCCTCTTGATGGTCATCTTCTTCATGCGTCCGCCGTGCGTCCAGGACATTGATTCCCAGACGTTAGCACTCGGCGGGACAGCCAGAATCTCGATCGTCATTTCTCTTCCGGCTCCGGCTTGGTTTTCGGCAGCTCGATCTTGCACACCTTCATGAGCACCTTGCCGAACAACTCATTCCCCAGCTCGCCCGGAGTCTTCCGGAGCGCCTTCATGATCTTCTTGTGCTCCTCGGCCGCCAGGTCGTCACGGTCCGGGTCTTCCTGGAGCGACGACTCGACCACGTTAAAATGCTGCTCCCGGATGATCTTGACCTGGGTATCCAAGTTCTCGGTGAGGAATTGCGCGAAATACTTGCTGTCGATGAATTCCCCGGTGGTCATCCGGTACGCCTCCATGCCCTCCTCCTGCGCGTCGAACAGTCCCGGCTCGGGCTTCGGCGCCAGCATGGAGGGATACTCGGTCAGGAACTTATCCGCGAATTTCCCCACGACCTCGCTCATCTGGTCCAGGAGGATCTGCACCGGCAGAACTTCCTTGTTGTACACCTCGAGCGGGACATCCTTGAACCGCTCTTTCTTGTCCGCCCACAGCCGGACGTACTCCATGTACCGATCTTCCACCATCGCCAATCTGTCCAGTCTATCAGCCATCACGCCACCCCCTTGGTTGTTGATGCGTTTGGTTTTCTGCTGGCCTCCGCCTTATCCAGCCGCAGGTCTCGTTTAGGAAATTCAATCACCTGGCACATCTCGCCGATCCGGGAGGCGATCCGGTCGTGGCACCGCGTCTGGATCTCGGACAGCGACAGGTTCGATGTGATCACCAGGTGCTTCATGCTCTCGTACCTGGAGTTGATGACGTGATAGAGCCGATCCATGGTCCAATCGCTGGTCTTCTCCGCCCCGAGATCGTCCAGGAACAGGTATTTGCAGGAGATCAGCCGGCTCATCACAGAATCCTCGCTTCCGCCTTCCCGGTTGAACGTCTTCCGGAGATCGAAAAAGAGCTCGACCACATTCTTCCAGCGGACCGGTGACGTGACATCGCCCATCCCCTGGAACTCCTCGAGCGGCGGTACCTCGTTGATCAACTCGCCGGCCAGCGCCCCCATGACGAAACTCTTTCCGGATCCGGCCACCCCGTGGAGGAAGTAGCTGCTGTGGACATCGACACCGGCGCCGAACCGGACCATCTTCACGTCCAGCAGGCTCAGGCCCGTAAACCGCTTCGGGATCCCGGCCAGCCGGTACATCTCATCAATCTGCCGCGCTCTCGAGCCTGGTTCCGAGGCGGTCGTATTTTCCCGCTGATCCACTTTCCCCACTGGTTCCTCCGTTCTCCGGTTTCTCCGGTTCTATCCATTGCCGCCAGTAATCTTCCTTGAAAAACCTGATGGCGTCTCTCGCAAATCCGTCACGGCACCCTTTCGAGTTTGCGTAATTACGCGCCGCCTTCAAGATCTGCGGGATGTCCTCATCCTTGGCTTTCTTCAGGAAAAACTCGCGGGCTTCTTTCTTGAGCAGTTTCTTTCCCCTGCGGTCCGGGTATACCTTCCAGAACTCATCAAACAATTCATCTCTCTCACCGCATATGTTTTTATTAACTTCTACTTCTACTTCTAATTCAACTTCATGCCGGACTACTCCGGGAGTACTCCCGGAGTTAGTATCTATCTCTTTGTAATCCGGGTA
>Ga0116155_10000281_pt1 | contig 49269 bp, 44 predicted proteins | sample AD_UKC032_MetaG_FD_89890 | JGI IMG/M metagenome (GOLD analysis project Ga0116155, IMG submission 89890) | Active sludge microbial communities of municipal wastewater-treating anaerobic digesters from USA - AD_UKC032_MetaG | ecosystem: Engineered > Bioreactor > Anaerobic > Digestate | place: USA...
CAATTAAAAATAATTTATCAAAAGAAAATGGTTTACAAGGTGGTTCTACGATAACCCAACAGTTAGTGAAAAATGTACTTCTCACTCCTGAAAGAACTTTTTCCAGAAAGATTAAGGAAGCCGTTTTGGCTGTTTTGGTTGAAGCAAGATATTCAAAAAAAGATATATTTGAAATGTATTTGAACAACATTCCTTACGGCGGAACAGCGTGGGGAGTACAAACCGCCTCCAAAAAATATTTTAATAAAGATGTGTGGGAATTATCCTTAGCAGAAGCTTCTTTGCTCGCAGGACTTCCTACCGCACCCACAAGTTACTCACCTGCCACAGACCTTGAAACTGCAAAATCAAGACAGAGGTTTGTTTTGGATAGAATGCTTAATTTAGGATACATAAATAAAGAAGAGTTTAACAAAGCTATCTCCGAAGAATTAGTTTTTGCTGATACCGATGGATATATCCGGGCACCCCATTTTGTTGATTATATTAGAAAAGATTTAGAAAAAAGATATGGAAGAAGATATGTAGAGTTCGGCGGTCTTACTGTGACCACTACGTTGGATCTCGATATTCAAGATAAAGTTCAGTCGATAGTAACTGAAGAAGTAAATAAAAATTCATATTTAGGATTCTCTAACGGTGCTTCCGTAGTTATGGATGTTAAAAATGCGGAGGTTTTGGCGTATGTTGGTTCTATAGATTATTTTAAAGAAGGTTGGGGAGCTTATGATGTAGTTACTGCAATGAGACAACCAGGTTCTTCAATAAAACCTGTAACTTACGGATTAGCTTTATCAGGTAGTTTTACTCCAGCTTCAATTATCGATGACTCTCCAGTTACATATAAATTTAAAGGATCTAAAGATTACACTCCAGTTAATTATGATGGGCAGTATCATGGAAAAGTTACACTAAGACAAGCTTTAGCAAACTCATATAATGTCCCAGCTGTAAAAGTAGCTAATGTTGTTGGGGTTGATAATATTGTTTTAAAAGGTAGGGAGATGGGTCTTACCAATTGGGAGGTAGACGGGTCTTACGGTCTTTCGATAACGCTCGGCGGAAAGGAGGTGAGATTGTTAGACCATACGAATGTTTATGCAACTTTAGCTCGTCAAGGTGTTTATAAAGAACCGGAGGTCTACATAAGTATAAAAGATTCTAATGGATATGATATCTACGAAAATGAAAATACTAAAAAAACAGTATTATCTCCCGAAGTTTCTTATTTATTGTGGGATATTTTATCTGATCAAAACGCACGACTCCCGGCTTTCGGTGTTAATAATTTCCTTTCAATTCCCGGACATAAGATTGCTGTAAAAACAGGCACAACCAATAACATTAAAGATAACTGGACATTAGGTTACACCCCGTCTTATGTAGTGGGAGTTTGGGTAGGTAATAATGACGGTACTCCGATGAGGCAAGGTTTGGCCTCCGGTCTTACAGGCGCTGCTCCGATTTGGAATAAGATAATGACAGAAATGTTAAAAGATAAGCCAAATGAATTATATGAAAGACCTGCTAATGTGTTTGTAAAAAAAGATGACAGGTGTGGAATTTCGGAAATATTTATTAAAGGGACTGTGATTCCTAGCAGTCTCTGTCCGGAGAAAGAGAAAGAGAAAGAGAAAGAGAAGGAAGATGATAAGGATGGAGGAAAGAATGAAAAGAATAGATAAAAAAGAGACGACAAAAACCTAAAATTTAAACTATATTCAAACCCTTTACATATTTGATAAAAAACTCAAGATAACGTAGTATCGTAGAAAATTCAGAATTTTTTTAATATCTTACAGATACTTAAAAAATAAGTAACAAAATATAAAGGAGATGAAAAATGTTGCAAGGGCTGATGAAAAGTTGGTGGTTTTGGGTATCGATTTTTATTATTTTTTGGCCATTAAATTTTATTTTTTGGCAAAATATCAAAAAAGGGTCAAGAAGCATCAACACCTTTTTAGAGGAGTGGGATCAGTTGTATAAATATCCCTTTAGTCGTGACTACGTTTATGACATTATGTCCGTTTTGAGCTTTCCGGCTCTCTTGTTTTATGTAATATCATTCGTGTTTATTTTTGTTATTACCAGACTTGCTGAACCTTTCCTTTGGACATGAGATCGGATCCGTGTAGACTTTAAAGCCAGGTTATTCAATATTTGATGACTTGGCTTTTTCATTAAATCAAACCCAAATAAAACCCGTAGACACATATGGCGTTTATCTTGTACAATGTTTAAGTTATGAAAGATTCAATTTCACACATCTTAGTTAGGGGTGCCCGCCAACACAATTTAAAAAATGTTGATTTGGATATTCCTAAAAATAAAATGGTTATTTTTACAGGTGTCTCCGGATCAGGAAAATCTTCTTTAGCAATGGATACTATTTATGCAGAAGGTCAGAGAAGATATGTGGAGAGTCTGTCCGCTTATGCCAGACAGTTTTTAGGTGTGATGGATAAACCTGACGTAGACAAAATAGAAGGTTTATCTCCGGCTATTGCTATAGATCAAAAAACAACAAGTAAAAATCCCAGATCTACAGTTGGAACCATAACGGAAGTTTATGATTTTTTAAGACTTCTTTATGCAAGAGTGGGGCATCCCCACTGTCCCGAATGTGGGAGAGAAATAGAGAGGCAATCTTCTCAGGAAATTGTTCAAAATGTTTTTGAAATTATTAAAAATGAACCGGAATTCAAAAGTGAGAGAGGAGTTCGTTTCATAATATTTTCACCTGTCGTAAAAGATAGAAAAGGTGAGTTTTCTTCTTTGTTTGAAAATCTAAAAAAACAGGCAGTTTTAAGAGCAAGGGTTGATGGGATAGTTAGAGAACTTTCAGATGATTTTAATTTAATAAAAACTAATAAGCATAGTATAGACGCACTTATATCCAGACACACTATTAATCAGAAAAAAATTAAAAATGAAGAAGATAGAAAAGAAATTGAGTCCGAGGTATATCAATCGGTCGAAACTGCATTAAGGATTAGCTCAGGAAATGCTGTTGTAACAATAGTAAAAGATGAATCTTTTGATTTTTCTCAGAATCCAAAGAAATTTGATGACCATCTGTTTTCTGAAAATTTTGCCTGTCCTGTTTGTAACATATCATTACCAGAGCTCGAGCCCAGAACATTTTCATTTAACACTCCTTATGGAGCCTGCCCTGCCTGCGACGGAATTGGAAGTCAATTAAAAGTTGATCCTGATTTAGTTATAAACCCTAGACTTTCAATATCAGAAGGAGGAGTTTTACCTTGGACAAGGCTTTTTGAACATATTTCATGGACATCAAAAGTTGTTAAATCTGTTGCGGATTACTATGATTTTTCAATTGATACACCTATTGGAGAGTTAAGTAAGGAAGCAAAAAATATATTATTTTTTGGTGCTGAAGGAAAAAAATTTAAAGTAACTTACAACAGTCAGGAAGGTTCAAAAAGAACATTTGACGCAAACTACGAGGGAATCATTCCTAATTTATCAAGAAGATACAGAGAATCTGAGTCAGATTTTGTAAAAAACGAGATAGAAAAATATATGGTTAAAGAGAGATGCCCTGTTTGTTTAGGAGCAAGGTTAAAAAAAGAATCTTTATCAGTTACTTTAGGAAAGAAAAATATTGATGAAATAGTACAAATGCCTGTGAACAAACTTCAAGATTGGTTTAAAGACTTATCAGATAAATTAAATTCCCGAGAAAAGGATATTTCATCAACGATATTAAAAGAAATTAACTATAGATTAAAATTTTTAGTTGACGTAGGCCTCGGTTACTTAACTTTAGGAAGAGCGTCGGCAGAATTATCGGGAGGCGAAGCACAAAGAATAAGATTAGCTTCACAGATAGGTTCGGGCCTAAGTGGTGTTCTCTATGTTTTAGACGAACCTTCCTTAGGATTACATCAAGTTGACCAGGGAAAGTTAATTAAAACCCTTAAACAGTTAAGAGATCTTGGAAATACAGTACTTGTTGTTGAGCACGATGCAGAGACAATTTTGGAAAGTGATTATGTTTTTGACTTTGGTCCCGGAGCGGGGGAACACGGTGGTAAGGTAGTTTCAGAGGGAACACCGGATCAAATTAAAAAAGATAAAAATTCACTTACCGGAAGGTACTTATCGGGAGATTTAATTGTTGGTAAGAATCCTATTAAAGGTAAAAGAACATTTGAGGATATTTTGGAAGAAGAATCAAGAAGTAAATTAAATAAAAAAGTTGAGGGTAAGAGCTTAATATTAAAAGGAGCGAAAGGGAGAAATCTTAAAAATATTGATTTAAATATTCCACTAGGTAAGTTTATATGCGTAACCGGAGTTTCCGGTTCTGGTAAGTCTACATTGATAATGGATACTTTGTATCAAGGATTACGACAAGAATTTGGTTTAAAAATTGAAGAGAAACCGGAACCATTTGAGTATATAAAAGGTGTTGAAAATATTTCTAATGTTATTGCTATAGACCAGAGTCCAATTGGGAGAACCCCAAAATCAAATCCGGCCACGTATACAAAAGTTTTTGATCATATTAGAGATTTGTATGCACAGACACAGGAAGCAAAAATCAGAGGGTATAACCAGGGAAGATTTAGTTTTAATGTTAAAGGTGGGAGGTGCGAAGCTTGTGGAGGTGAGGGACAGATAAAAATTGAAATGCAATTTATGCCTGACGTTTACGTTAGATGCGACGTTTGTAAGGGTAAGAGATACAATTCGGAAGCATTAGAAATAGAGTATAAGGGTAAAAATATATCAGACGTTTTGAATATGACAGTTGAGGAGGCAGTATCATTTTTTGAGAATCTACCCCAAATTAGACGTAAGTTGGAAACTTTATATGATGTAGGTCTTGGATATATTAAACTTGGACAGCCCGCGACTACATTGTCAGGCGGTGAAGCACAGAGAGTAAAACTTGCACTTGAGTTGTCAAAACGATCCACCGGGAGCACTCTATATATTTTAGATGAACCAACCACCGGGCTTCATTTTGCTGACCTTGAGAATCTCATTTCCATATGTAAACGTTTAACCGCCCGAGGTAACACCGTTCTTATGATTGAACATAATTTAGATATGATAAAAAACTGTGATTGGGTTATAGACTTAGGTCCGGAAGGAGGAGATAGTGGGGGAGAGATACTGTTCGAGGGAAACCTCGAGGACATTAAGAAATGTAAAAAATCTTATACCGCTGACTCACTCAGATTGATTGATAAGTATTACAAATCGAATTAGTTTACTTTTCAATTTCAGTTTCAAATTCGTTTCCCATGAAATCTTTGAAGACTACCCTATCGTTTTCTTTTTTTATGTTGGTATATCTCTTTTCTCCGGGAAGAATATTTAAATCGTTTATGTCATATGCAGTTACTTTTCCAGTATTTTCTATCTTTATTCTTATTTTCCCAGATAATATTACGAGTGGGTTAAGATTAAGAACCTTATTTGCTTTTACTGATGGCTTAAAATTTTCATCAGAGCTTGTCTGAGATAAGGCCGTTTCTATTAACTTTTCATTGTCAGAATATCTATATGTACCTGCTGAGAATGGATGTTCAGAACTTATTCCTTTTCTAACAAAAGCAAAATGATTAGTATCTAATTTTGAAAAATAATCTAGTCCCGATGTAGTACCCCATGTAGGATCAACTTGAACCCAGCCATTGTATGGATCGTAGAATTCAGCCCATGAGTGCAATGTATCCCCACTTTCCAAACTGATTGAGATCGGTTTATTAGATTCTTCGGATGTGAAAGCATACCCATTAATTTCTCTGGCGGGTATTCCCATTGCTCTTGTCACAGCTATAAAAAGATCAGTAAACTCCATACAGGTCCATGAATTTTTTTGGGATGCCGCTGCTTCGGCACCTTTTCTTTCAACCATACCTTTGCTTTGTGCATCAAAATCATACTTTAAATTATTTTTTATAAATTCATATACCATTTTTGCGTTATAAACTACAGTTTGATCATCTTTTTTAAGTTCCCTTGCAATTTTTAAAATATAAGGTGATTTGGTTTCCCAATATTTTTGCTGTCTTGTGTAATTTTTTATAAGTACTTTAGGAATTTCAGATATTATTCCTCCCGAGTTTACATTAATCTGTTTACTTAAAAGTCTTGATGTTCCTTGTACCTCAATTTCTGTTTTTTGCTTTGGTTTTAGTATGTAATAAGCAACAAAATTATTATCCTCATCGTATTCTATTTTAAAAGGTCTTGGACTTATTTTATCGTAGCTGACGTTTTGGTAGTGCTCGATATCAGAGGGTATAGCTATTTTCTTAATCGCCGGAAGTATTAAGTCATTTTGAATTTGGTATTTTATTTTAAAGTTAACAGGCTGAAAACCTCCGAAGGCGGCACTGATGCCGGTTGATTCGAAGGTATTTTTAGTAAAATAAAATATGTTCTTACCATCCTCTTTTTTTTCGATTGTCGGTTCTGGAGTTAAAAATACTTTCGGTCCAAAAGATTCCGGAACTGACAATTTAAAATCGTAAGCTGTCGTCTCATCAGGTATTTGAATTTTTGGAATGTAGATATTCCAAATACTGCCTGATTTTACTGCTACACTTTTTGATTTATATTTTATGGTAATTGTATTCTGTCTTCCTTCTCCGATTGAGTAATCTTTAATGGTTACAGTTATGTCAGTGTTATTTTTATTATTATTTAATTTAGGCTCTGTTTCTTTCCCATTGGTTTCAGCGGATACTTCGTATATATTTGAATCCATTGCTGATAATGAGTAATTCATTGGTATGACATCGTTTTGTAAGTTTGTTATTGTCGCGTTATGGGTAATATTTGCTTCCCCTGACTCATCAATAATATACTCTGATTTATAGTCAATCATAAACTGACTTGCTTCGACTTTAAAAATTACACCGGATGTAATAAAAATGTTGGTGAGTATAAAAACCGAAACTAGTGTTCTAACTATGTTTTTAAAACAAGTATTCATCCTCCAAATGCTACAATAACTATGTGAAAACCTCAAATGTTGTTCAAAAAGTTGAAAACCTTCCGCAAACTCCGGGTTCGTATATTTTTAAAGATAGTACTGGAAAGGTTATCTACGTTGGTAAAGCCAAAAATTTAAAAGCCCGAGTAAAATCTTATTTTTCTGTCAACATCCCCTCTGATTTTAAAACAGCTGAATTAGTACGTAGGATTAACGACCTCGAATTCATAAAAGTAGATTCTGAATTTGAAGCCATAATATTAGAAGCGGAATTAATTAAAAAATATAAACCTAAATATAATATTGTTTTAAAAGATGATAGATCTAAAATTTATATTGTAATTAGAAACGATCTTATTACACTTTCGGAAAAAAAATATAAATTACCAAAGGTCATTACTGCTCGTAAACCTGATTTGAAAGAAACTGACATAGTGTTCGGACCATATCCTAACAATGTAGTTGTAAGAAATATTCTCACAACATCAAGAAAGATATTTCCATTTAGAGACTGTAATTATTCGAAATTTGCTAAGTATAAAAAAATCGGATCCCCATGTTTGTACGGTCATATGGGAATTTGCTCTTCTCCTTGTTTAGCAAATGAAGTCTCTGATTTATCAGATTATAAAAAAAGTATTTCAGGTTTGAAGAAAATACTGTCTGGAAATGTTACAGGTTTAATAAGAGACATAAATAAAAAAATGCAGACTTACTCAAAAAATGAGAATTTTGAAGAGGCTGCAGTGTGCAGAGACTTATTAGATAAATTTTATTTTGTACAAAAAACTTTCAGAGAGGCCGAAGAGTATATTAATAACCCTTATCTTGTTGATGATATTAGCAAAAAATCTTTGGAAGAGATAAAAGATTTTTTACCGGTTTTAAAAAATTTACCTCGAAGAGTTGAGTGTTATGATATTTCAAATATATCAGGCAAAGAGGCTGTAGGTTCAATGGTAGTTTCTATTAACGGGACAATAGATAAATCGGAATATAAAAGATTTAGGATAAAATTTAAAAAAACACCGGATGATTTTGGAATGTTGTATGAGGTATTATATAGAAGATTAAAAAGGGAATTACCGGGAAGTGATATGAAAAGTTGGGGAGTTCCGGACCTTATTGTCGTTGACGGAGGAAAACCGCAGGTCTCCTCTGCTTCTGATGTTTTAAGAGATTTAGAGATATTAGTTCCGGTTGTAGGTATTGCAAAAAAATACGAGACTTTAGTTTATAAAGAAGGTAAGGATTTTATAGAAAAAACATTTCCTAAAGACAGTTTAGGAATGAAATTAATTATAAAATTAAGAGACGAATCCCACAGATTTGCTCAAAGTTACCACCACCTACTAAGAAAAAAATCACTACTAGAGTGATTTTTTTCTTTTGCTTTTGTACTCTCAATAGATTTATAATCTAATCAATATGAGAAGTATTTTAAGAGCGTTGGTTTATACATTTATTTCTTTATATTTTACAAATTTAATTGTAGGATCGTTTTCTTATACTAACGATAAGACCGCATATTTAGTTGTGTTTGCGATCTCTCTTCTATATTTACTATTAAGACCGGTATTGTCAGTTGTTTCATTACCAACCAAGGGAAGTGTTTTTTTATTGATTACAGTAATAACAACTTCTATTATTTTTTACGCTTTACAAAGTGTGCTTCCTGATTTTTCATTTGTACCCGTTACACTGCGCAGTTTGAATATTTTCGGGCGTGTGCTACCATCTAAAGACTTGGATAGCCTTTGGGCTATGATATTTTCTGCCCTTATGACAAGTGCGATTTATTTATTTTTAGAAAGTCTTTGTAAAAGAAGGTAATTATGCTTGCATTCACAAAAACATTACAGTTAATAATTTCCGGCCTTTTAATAGTTCTGGTTTTGATACAGTCGAAATCTTCAGGTTTGTCATCTACATTGAAAAGTTCCTTTAACATGTATAGATCACTAAGAGGTTTTGAAAAGATAATTTTTGTCCTTACGGTTATATCAGGGGTTTTACTAGTAGTAAATTCTTTGGCCATAGTTTTGTTGAGCTAATATGCCGGGAATTTTTATTGAGGGGGGTACCCCTTTAATGGGTACCGTTTCAGTTTCAGGAGCTAAAAACTCAGCTTCTAAGCTTATTTACGCCTCCATGTTTTCAAACGAGGACGTAATTTTAAATAATGTTCCAAAAATAAAAACAATAATGGATGATATTGAGGTTATTCAAAGTGTCGGGGGAAGGGCGGAATGGGTTGGTACAAATTCGTTGTCCCTCAATGGATCCCAAATAAATACCTATGAAGTACCTGTTGAAATTGGTTCAAAATTCCGAACGTCCACTTTATTAGCTGGGCCCCTTTTATATAGGTTCGGTAAGGCTTTTATTCCAAAATATAAATCATCAGATGAGAGTCTTAGGCCGATTAACAGATTTATAGATACCTGGAATTTTTTAGGTTTTCAAGTTCAGGATGATGAGGAATTCATAAAAATATTTAATGATGGTTCTGCAAAAGGATGTAGTATAAATTTTAAGGTTACCAGCCACACTGCGACTGACAACGCTATTATCTCTTCGGTATTTGTTCCGGGGGAGACCGTTATATCCAGAGCATCTGATGAACCTGAAGTAGAGGATTTGATTAATTTTTTAAATGGGATAGGAGGCTCTGTAGAGAAGCTTGAATCTGGGAAAATTAAAATTACCGGTACGAATATTTTTAAAGAGACCTCCTTTGATGTTTGTTCAGATAAATCTGAAATAGCCACGTTTGCCGCATTGGCAGTTTTAACTAAAGGTAACATCTCAATTAAAAACGTTAAACGAGATTTAATATTGCAGTTTATTAACTTTTTAAATAAGATAGGGGCGAGATTTGAGTTTTCAGATGACGAGCTAAGAGTTTGGAGACACAGTGAGGAATTAAGTCCGCAAAATTTAGAAATATCTCCGACACCTGGTTTTTTACCGGAGTGGCAATCACTTGCAGTTTTGTTGTTAACACAAGCTGTGGGGGAAAGTATTATTCATGATACCGTGTATGTTGATAGGTATGGGTATTGCGTTGACTTGAATAGAATGGGTGCAAAAATCGACATAGTTACTCCTTCGGAGGTTGGTTTGGCCACTGTGGTTAGTGATGACTCCTACGACATTGAAAAAGAAGGAGAGCCTAAAACAGTAGCAAAGGTATCAGGGCCAACAAAATTAAAGGGAGAGAGGCTAACCTTGGAAAATTTTAAATACGGTGCTGTTTTAATTTTAGCAGCACTTTGCGCTGAAGGTAAAAGTGAGATAATTGGATTGGATATAGTTGATTGTTTTTTTGAGGGATTTGTTGATAAACTTATTTCATTAGGAGCAAAAATATGGGAACAGTCGGATTAATGCTTGATTTATTGTTATTGTTTTTGGCTTGTTTAATTGCTATTGTCTTGTACCCGCTTTGGATAGATTTTGTATATAAGTTCCAGATGGGTGAAAGTATCAGAGGCGACGGTCCGGAAAGTCACAAAAGAAAAGAAGGCACCCCGACGATGGGTGGTATGGTTTTTGTTTTTACCGTAGCCGTAGTTAGTTTAGTCTTCAACCGATCCAGAACACAGACTCTCTTCCCTCTTTTTATTGCTACATTGGCTGGTTTGTTGGGTATGTTGGAAGATTTTACTAAAGTATATAAAAAGTCTGGTCTACCTGGTTTTTTTCATTATCACTTAGGCAGGTTTTTTAGAAAAAGATCTGAAGGTTTTTTAAAATTTAGTATTTTTGGAAAAATTTGGTCAATATTTAAAGAGGCTTCGAGATTGGTAGGAAGTTCGGATGACAGTGGAATACAAACCTATAAAAAATTTATTATTCAGGGTTTAATAGCAGGATTTATTTCTTATTGGACATATTTTAAATTAGGATGGGATTATATTTGGTTTCCACTTTTGGGTAATGTTCATATAGGATTTGGTTATCCAGTAGTAATATTCTTCTTATTCATAGGGATTTTAAACGCAGTTGCTTTTACAGATGGACTTGATGGTTTAGCAGGAAGCCTTGCTTTAATTTCATTCATTTCATTTTGGATATTATCTAAAATTCTTGGATATAATTCTTTAGCTGGTTTTTGTGCCACTTTTGTAGGTGCTATGATTCCTTTCTTATATTTTAATATCTTTCCCGCAAGGATATTTATGGGTAACGTGGGTTCATATGTTCTGGGAGCTGTTATGGCTATGCTTGCCGTTGTTATGCATAGGGAAGTAGCCTTCATATTTATTGGTATGATGTTTTTTGTTGACGGGATATCCAGCCCTCTCCAGCAAATTGTATATAAAATTACACATAAGAGATTATTTAGAATGGCTCCTATACACCATCATTTTGAAGTTTTGGGCTGGCCTGAGACAAAGATTACCTTAAGATTTGTTCTTTTTGGTGTGTTTTTTGCATTTGTTGGGATATTCGTGGCAATTCTATAAAATATCGCGCATTAAATGAAAAAAAGAAATTCAAGAAAAACAGATATTTCCGGAAGAAAATTTTTTATTGCTGTTACATCCTTTTTATTATTTGGTTTGTTGATGATTGCCGATTCTACCTCTGTTTCATCCAAAAATCTTTATGGCGATCCTTATAGATTTGTTATTTTACAAGCTACTTGGGCCGTAGCCGGGTTGATAGCTTTTTACTTTTTCTATCGAATCGATTATAGAAGTCTGGTTAAGATATCTAGATCATTATTTTTATTTAATTTACTTGCTCTTATAGTTCTAGCTATAGTTGGGTTAATGCCGTGTTCCACGTCTATACCTTTTTCTCCCTGCGTTAATGGTGCAAACAGATGGTTATATTTAAATCCCCCTCCTCTTCCGGCTATTCCTTTCCTGGGAGTATTGGGATTTCAACCCGGTGAGTTGGCAAAATTATCAGTGATAGTTTATTTAGCTTCTCAATTAAGTTTGATATCTCAAAAAGACAAATCTGCAAAAAATAAAAAACCATTCGAAGTGTACTTAAAAATCACTGTGTTAGTGGCAGGATTAATAATACTTCAACCAAATATGTCCACTGCCGCGATGGTTTTTATCTTAGGAACGATAATTTATTTTGTTTCAGGGGCTCCTTTAAAACCAATTTTTATCACTATCCCTATTTTTTTACTTTTAGCAATTTTGGTTATATTGTCGTCACCTTACAGGATGGCCAGACTAAAGGCAATGATATCGGGAGAAGACAGCAGTGAGTCTAGTTATCATGTTAAACAAGCTTTAGTAGCTTTAGGTTCCGGAGGCTTTTCTGGTGTTGGTTTTGGACAATCCAAACAAAAGTATCAATATCTTCCTGAAGTGGCTTCCGATTCTATTTTTGCAATCATCGGAGAAGAGTTTGGATTTATAGGAACGGTGGTTGTAGTTTTAGCCTATGGTCTTTTTATTTTTAAAGGTTTTAGAATTGCTAAAAAGTCTCAAGATATGTTTGGAAAATTAGTTTCCATCGGGATTAGTTCTTGGCTGGGAATTCAATTTTTTATTAATGTCGCTTCAATGACAAAGTTAATACCTATGACCGGTGTGCCGATTCCACTCATATCCTACGGTGGGTCCTCGTTGGTTTTTTCGTTAATAGGCTTAGGTATTTTAGCCAATGTTCAAAAGAACTCATCGTTGGATTAAATTTCTTATTTAGAATAGAATAATCATATGAAAATTGTAATGACTGGCGGACACCACAGCTCCGCATTACCGGTAATCAAAAAACTTAAAGAAAAAATTCCCGGCGTCGAAGTATTATGGATGGGTCATAAACATTCAATGCAGAGAGATAAGAACCCAACTCTGGAATACATTGAAATTACTTCCTTAGGTATCCCTTTTTATGATTTGAAAGCAGGAAAAGTATATAAAACTTATAATATTGGTAGGTTGCTTAAGGTTCCTCTGGGATTTTTTCAAGCTTTTTGGTTTTTATTAAAAAACAGACCTGATGCGATAATGTCTTTTGGAGGATATTTAGCCGTTCCGGTGGTAATTGCAGGTTATATACTTGGTATACCCTCTCTTACCCATGAGCAGACTGTGGTCACAGGATATTCTAATAAACTTATTTCCAGATTTACTAAAAAAGTATTAGTATCATGGAAAGAAAGTGAAAAATATTTTCCTACAGACAAGGTTTTATATGTAGGAATTCCCCTAAGGAAGGAAATATTCCATATCTCATCAGATTCTTTTAATTTTGATAACGATTTACTTACAATCTACATATCTGCAGGAAAAACCGGTTCTCATATAATTAATGAAAATGTTTATCATTCTTTAGAAAAGCTCCTTACGTTTTGTAATATCATTCATCAGTCGGGAGACCACTCTTTGTACAAGGATTTTGAAAAATTAGAGAGCAAGTACACGGAGATTAGAAATACAGTTAGAGGAAAGTACTATTTAAGGAAGTTTGTTTTGGAGGATGAGATAGGGGAAGCTTACATGAAAGCGGATTTAGTAGTTTCAAGATCAGGTGCTCACACTATGTCGGAGATTATAGCATTACAAAAACCTTCCTTGTTAATACCTATTCCTTGGGTATCTCACAACGAGCAATATGAAAATGCGAAAATGGTAAAGGATTTAGGTTTAGCTTGTATATTAAATGAAAAAGATCTTAATCCTGAAAGTCTTATTGAGAATATAAAGTTTTGTTTATCCGATATTAATTCGATGAAAGTCAAGGATGAGTCAGCGTTGGATTTCTTAAAAAACGACCCTACGGAATTAATAACTAATGAAATTATTCAAATCTCAAAAAAAATCTAAGAATATAATTCCTATAGTTAACAAAACTAGTTTGAGAAATTCTTCTCAAACTCGTTCCTACTCAAATCATTCCAGAGAGAGTCAGATATTGCTTAATAATATTAATGATCGAAAAAGAAAAGTGATAAACTCCAGAGTAGTTTTGAGAAAAAAACATGGTATTTTTCTAAAGATTTTATTTTTACTTATAGTAGTCGGAGTAGTTATTTATTTATTTTTTAAATTTGATGTACCCGGTTATTTTAAGATTTCAAAAGTTACAATAACCGGTACAGAGAGATTTGTAAGCACGGAAGATGTGCGAAATATCGCTGAAAGAAATGCTTTTGGTAAATATATATTTTCAATTGAAGAAGACAGTTTGTCCAAAATAATATCTAAAAGTTTTTTAGGTGCAAAAAATGTTTTTGTTAAAAAAGATTACCCAAATTCTTTAAATATTTATATAGAAGAACGTATTCCCGTGGCTTTTGTATTTAATAGTGAAGGGGAGTTCTATCTTATTGATTCTGAAGGTTTCGTATTAGGAATGGTTACCGAGAGTCTACAGGACTTACCAAGAATAAATTACGAAGGATCGGTGGTGGTAGGGACATTTTTGGATAAAGATATCATTCCTATAAGTATTGAGATTTTAAAATTTGCAGATAGGGAAGATCTAAGTATCAGTAGTATGAGTTTTACTACAAACTATGCTAAATTATATCTTAACACCGGACCGGAAATTTTTATGGGTTACAGTAAAGATATTGAAAAATCATTGAGAACAATTAAAGCTTTGTTGAGCAATCAAAATAATAATGAGGAGGTTATAAAAAAAATTGATTTACGGTATGATAAAGTAATAGTATTATATGATTAAATTAAAACTCTATGTCTAGGGAGAAAATAATTACAGGAATTGATATCGGATCTACCAAAATTACAACTGTTGTTGCATCTGTGTCAGATAACAAGGTTTCAGTAATAGGTGTTTCCGGGAACATACCGTCAAAAGGTATAAACAAAGGTAATGTTGTTGACATCGACAGCTCGGTTGAGGCCATATCACAAAGCATAGAAAAAGCTGAAAGAATGGCGGGGGTATCGATTTCAAATGCTTTTGTAACTTTGAATGGAAGTCACATTGAAAATCTAAATTCACACGGTGTTGTTGCAGTTTCCCCAAATGAAACTTCAGAAATAACTAAAGAAGATGTTTCTAGAGTAATTGAAGCTGCCCAGGCAGTATCTTTGCCATCCACAAGAGAAATAGTTCATGTTATCCCAAGAGATTTCGTAGTTAACTCACAGGAAGGTATAAAGGATCCTGTCGGAATGTCAGGCGTTAGGCTCGAGGTTGAGACAAATGTAATACACGGTTCTGCAACTGCAATGAAAAATATTGCTAAGTGTGTAAATAAGGTTGCGATTGATGTTGACGAACTTGTCTATGCTGGTTTAGCATCCGCAGAAGCCGTATTAACAGATACTGAAAAAGAGTTAGGTACTTTATTAGTGGACATTGGTGGTGGTACAACGTCGGTGGTCGCATTTTTGGACGGAAGTCCCATTCATTCGGCGGTTCTGCCGATAGGTGGGAAATTAATCACTAGTGATTTGGCAATAGGTTTGAGGTCAAGACTTGAAGACGCTGAAAAAATAAAAATAAGACTTAGCAACGAGGCTTTAATTTCCAAAACAGATATTCATGATGATGGCGAGGATTTTGACGTGTCAGAATTTGATTTAGAGGTCGAAAGAATTCCAAGAATAATGCTTTATAAGATTGTAAACGCGAGATTAGAAGAAATATTCAGACTCATTGCTTTAGAAGTAACAAGATCGGGGTTAAGTGGTAAACTCCCAGCGGGAGTGGTGATAACCGGCGGAGCCGCTATGACCGCAGGTACAGAAAAGAGTGCAAAAGTAAATTTAAAGATGCCTGTTAGAATAGGTGTTCCTAAGGGAGTAACCGGTTTAATAGATGAGATAAAAGGACCCGATTCTTCTTCCGCTGTCGGAGCTGTGTTGTACGGTGCTAAACTCTTTAGAGGCAGTAATCTATTGTCATTTGATAATAAAAACGGTAGTATAAGGAAAGGCGCTTCTAAGATACTATCAAAACTTAAATCGCTTCTGCCCTAGAAGTATTTTTTTAAAATTAATTAATCTGCCCAAAAAATAAATAATGCAAGTAAAGCCTGAAGTTGAAAATTTCGCAAAAATAAAAGTTTTAGGTATTGGCGGGGCTGGAGGAAACGTAATAAATTCAATGATTGAATCCGGCCAGATTACCGGTGTTGAATTTATTGCAATTAATACCGATGCCCAAGATTTATCAGTTAACAAGGCGGTGGTTAAAGTACCTATTGGTCAGGAAATAACAAATGGTTTGGGTTCTGGAGCAAACCCGGAAATTGGCAGGAAAGCAGCTGAGGAATCTGTTGATTTAATAAAAGAGCATCTTGACGGAGCCGACATGATATTTATTACAGCAGGTATGGGGGGCGGTACAGGTACCGGTGCCTCGCCGGTTGTAGCAAGAATTGCTAAAGAGATGGGTGCCCTTACAATTGGTGTAGTTACAAAACCATTTCCTTTTGAGGGTGCTTTGAGAATGAAAAATGCAGAAATAGGTATATCTGAACTTAGGGATGAGGTTGATGCTTTAATTACTATTCCCAATCAAAGGTTATTGGAAGTTGCAGATGAAAATATGTCTATTATTGAAGCGTTCAAACTTTCCGATAGCGTTTTGAATCAGGGAGTTCAGGGTATTTCAGATTTAATAGTTATGCCGGGATTAATAAATGTGGATTTTGCGGATGTTAAAACTATTATGAAAGATGCCGGTACAGCACTTATGGGCATAGGTATAGGTACCGGGGAAAATAGAGCGGAACTTGCTGCAAAAGCTGCAATTTCATCACCTTTATTAGAACAATCAGTCGAAGACGCAAAAGGTATTTTATTCAATGTTATCGGTGGTTCTGACTTAACAATGAAAGAGGTTGATAAGGCCGCTAATATTATTAGAAATATTGCCAATGACGAAGCGAATATTATATTTGGAACAACTATTGATCCAAGAATTTCCGGTCAGGTTAAAATTACAGTTATTGCAACTGGTTTTGATGTAAAACAGGAAGATTTGGGGTACGGATTTGTGGAAAGAAATTTGCCTAAGCCTGCTCCTGCGGAAGAACAATATATTAAAAAAGAGGAGCCGAAATCAATTCCGGAAAAGCCAAAAGATATGTTCAAGCCCGAAGATTTTGAAGGTGAGTTTGAAAGTAAATACGACATACCGGCATTTTTAAGAGGTAAATAGAAATCCTACTTATAAAAACTACGTTTCCAGTCTTAATTACACTAAATATTATCAAATTGTCTAATATTCACTGCTTGGATTTTTAATAAAATTTTGGTTATATTAACGATAGGCAGTAAAAATTCCTTTTGAAGATAAAAGTATAAAATTTCTTGTGAGTTGTTGGCCTTTGTGTATTTAGGGCAGCAGAGGTTTTTAACTCACTAAATAATAATAAAAATGAATTCGTATCTTTATTTTAATGATGAGTCGGATTTACAGAAAAATGAAAAAATAGACTTTTCAGAAAACGGAAGAACTATTTTAGAAAAAAGATATTTAAGGAGAAATAAATTAGGTGAGATCGAAGAAACCCCCGAGGATATGTTTCAAAGAGTGGCAAACGCGATCGCCGAACCGGATGAGCCTTATAGAAATCCTGAAAAAACCTCCATTGAGTTTTATAATCTAATTTCCACCAAAAAATTTTTTCCTAACTCTCCTACATTTACTGGAGCGGGAACTCCCATCGGACAATTGGCTGCTTGTTTTGTATTGCCGGTGGAAGACGACCTTGGAAAAAGCAGAGATGGAATTTTTCAGACATTAAGAAACGCAGCACTGATTCAGCAATCCGGTGGCGGAAATGGCTTTTCATTTTCAAGATTAAGAGCCAAGGGGTCGAGAATTTCAACGAGCAACGGTTTGTCCACTGGGCCTGTGGGATTTATGGAGGCATATAACGGTGCTTTTGGTGTAATAGCTCAAGGCGGGGTAAGAAAAGGCGCAAATATGGGAATATTGAGAGTAGATCATCCGGATATAAGAGAGTTTATTACAGCTAAAACTACTGAAGGAAAACTATCAAATTTTAATATATCCGTTGCTTTAACAGATAAATTTTTAGAAGCTGTTGAAAAAGATGAAACATATGAAATTTTTGATCCTCATACAAAAGAGATTGTGGAAACTCCGAAAGCCAGAGAGATATTTGATCTAATAGTTGAAAATGCATATAAAAACGGAGAACCCGGAGTTTTGTTTATAGATACGGCTAATAAAGATAACCCTGTTCCCAGCCTTTATGAATTGGAAGCTACAAATCCATGCGGGGAGCAGTGGCTTGGCCCTTATGAAAACTGTTGCTTGGGATCAATAAATTTATCCGAGCATATTACAAGTGACAATAAAATAGATTGGGAAGAATTAAGAAAAACTGTAATACTTTCCACAAGGTTTTTAGATAACGTAGTAAGTGCAAATAAATATGTTCCGGCAGTACCTCAATTAAAAGAGGCAGCCCATCAAAATAGAAGAATTGGTTTAGGAATTATGGGTTTAGCTGATTTGTTTTATGTTTTGGGAGTAAGGTACGGTAGCGAGGAGGCACAGGATTTAGCAGGGCAGGTGATGGAATTTATTCGCTTTCACGCTATGAAAGCGTCTATAGAGTTGGCAAAAGAGAGAGGGCCTTTCCCAGCTATCAAAGACAGTATCTTCAATCCATCTAATTTAGTTTGGACTCCTCCCACACCATTAAAGAGTTTTTCGTTTGGCTGGGAAAGGCCCGCCATCGATTGGAGTGAAATAACGAACGGAATAAGACTGTATGGTTTAAGAAATGCTGCTGTTACAACGGTAGCCCCAACAGGTACCATTTCTACTGTTGCTGGAGTAGAGGGTTATGGGTGTGAGCCAGTTTTTGCACTTGCTTATCTTAGAAATGTCTACCAAGCAGCAGGTGACTTGGAGAAAATGACTCTGACCTATGTCAGCCCGTCATTTCAAAAAGCGTTAGACGATATAGACATGAGTGATGTTAAGAGAAGAGAGATTATTGATGAGATAATTCGAGTAGGTTCGTGTCAAAGTATAAAAGATTTACCCGATGATCTACGACATACATTTGTGGTATCAGGTGATATTACGCCAGAAGAACATATTTATATGCAAGCTTCTTTGCAGAGATTTGTAGATAACTCAATTTCTAAGACATGTAATTTACCCCCAACAGCAGTTCCCGAGGATGTCGAAAAAGTATATATGATGGGTTGGAAATTGGGTTGTAAAGGTTTAACAGTATATGTTTCGGGCAGTAGACAAGAAGAGGTATTAGTTACACAAGAAAAAAAAGAATCAACAACCGAAGGTGGTAAATCCGATGGTGAAAAACCGGTGGAAGAAGGAAAAATTGATGCCAATAAAGATGTATCAAAAGAAATTACAAATAATGAAGAAAAATTAATCGTAGAAAAACCCTCTGATGTTAAATTAGAACGTGAGTATAGATTAAATGGTTCAACTTACTGTGTAAAAACACCTCAAGGAAAAGCTTTTATTACAATAAATAAGGATTCTAACGGCAGGCCTTTTGAGGTATTTATTAATGTTGGAAAGGCAGGTACTGATGTTTCTGCATTATCTGAAGGTTTAGGTAGATTAGTTAGTGGTTGGCTTAGAGTTCCCGGGGCATCAGAAAATGCTGTAACTGAGATTATTTCTCAATTAGGAGGTATCGGCGGTAGTAGATCGGTAGGTTTTGGAAAAAATAAAGTTAGTTCCATTCCTGATGCTGTGGCAAAAGTATTGTCTGAAGAACTTGGGTATTCTTTGTTAAAAAATCAGTCAAATGGAAACGGGGATAATTTTATAAGTACAAAAATAAACACAGAATACTTAAACATACGTAGTGATGCCAGCGAGGTAAGTTTAAATCCTGTAACCGGAAATATCGATGTATGCCCTGATTGCGGAAATTATTCCTTCATCAAAGAAGAGGGTTGTGCTAAATGCTACCTTTGTGGATACTCTGTTTGTTAGTTCTTAATATACTTGGTTAATTAGAATATTCTGATTGACTGCAGCCTATTTTAGGGTATATTGATGCCATTCTGTCCTATTTCATATGTATAAAATATATACAAAAGAAGGGGATTTAGGATTTACCTCCTTATCAAATATGTTTAAAAAAATTTCTAAAACCGAATTTATTTTTGATGTTTTGGGAACTTTCGATGAGTTAGAAGTTTCCTTGGGCTTTCTTCACTCAGCCAGATTAGATGATGTGAGGAAAGTTGCAAAAGAAGTTCAGAAAGACTTATTTTCATTAGGATCAGTTATTTCATCAAATGAAAGAATATCAAAAGAGTCTGTTGAAAAGTGGGAAAACAGAATTAAAGAGTTAGAAGAGGTAATTGATTATTTTAATAATAAAAATGACCCTCTTGAGAGTTTTATTCTTCCAGGAGGATGTAGGGAGAGCAGCTTTTTACATTTATCACGCGTAACTTGCAGAAAACTTGAAAGAATGGTTTTTCAATATTTAAAAAAAGATAAGAATAAATTGTTTATTGGTAAATATTTAAACAGGCTGTCTGACCTCTTATTCGTAATGGCGAGATACTCAAATAAAAAGCTTGGCTTTAAGGATATAATCTGGAACAATAAAGAGTCGTGAAAAAGTATTATTTCTTCCTGTTTATCATATTTATGTCGTTGTTTGCTTTAATGGCAATATTATTTATTAACGCCAAAAAGACAGATGTTTATTTTAATGAACACACTGGTAGTGAGTTTTTAATAACCGAATAATTGGTTAATGGTCTAATTTAATGTAATATATTTTATTATGTCGTTTAAATTACCTGATAAAAAGCAAATACCAGAAATGGAAGATGAGATATTATCTTATTGGAAAAAAAACAATATTTTTAAGAAATCTGTAGAGAAAAATCCTGAAGATAATTTGTATGTTTTTTATGATGGTCCTCCTTTTATTTCAGGTCTTCCTCATTACGGACATTTACTTGTTTCAATAGCAAAAGATGTTATTCCTAGATTTTGGACTATGAAAGGAAAAAGAGTTGAGAGGGTTTGGGGTTGGGATGCTCATGGTTTAACTGTTGAAAATAGGGTACAGGAGGAGCTGGGAATTGAAAATAGAAGGGATATTGAAAGTTATGGATTAGAGAAATTTACTCAAGCTTGTTACGAATACACTTCAAGAATCTCAGCAGAATGGGAGTGGTATGTAGATAAAATCGGAAGATGGGTTGATTTCAAAAATGCCTATAGAACAACTGACCAAAAGTATATGGAAAGCGTTATGTGGGCTTTTAAACAAATTTATGAAAAGGGTTTGATTTATGAAGGTACCAGAACTTCATTATTTTGCCCTACTTGCGGTACACCTGTTTCAGATTTTGAGATTGCAATGGATAATTCTTATAGAGAAGAAAATGATCTTTCCATAACAGTGAGATTTAGAGTTATAACGGAAGGAGATTTTAAAGATTATTATCTTTTGGCTTGGACGACTACTCCGTGGACGCTCCCTTCAAACCGAGCTTTAGTGGTGGACGACAAGGAAACATACGTTTCCGTACAATTTGAAAACAATACTTATATTTTAGCCAAAAAAAGATTAGATTTTGTTTTTTCAGATAAAAATTATGAAATAAAAGAAGAGTTTTTAGGAAAAGAAATTATAGGGCTCGAGTACGAGCCCCTGTTTACTTTTTACGCCTCAAAAGAAGGGGAGTTTAAGGTTTATTCCTATGAAGGCATGGTAACAATGGAGGAGGGTACGGGGATAGTTCACAGCGCTCCCGGTTTTGGCGAGGTAGATACGGAAATGGGTAAACATTTCAACTTAACTTTGATGATGACTCTTGATGACGAAGGTAAGATGTTACCAGGAAATCAAGATTCAAATCCTTATGAAGGGATGTTTTACCTAAAAGCTAATGCAATAATATTGAATGATTTAGTTGAAAAAGGTGTGATATTTAAAAACGAAAAAGCAGTACACAGAGTTCCCTATCACGATAGATGTAATACTCTTCTTGTTCAAAAAGCCCAAAACTCTTGGTTTATTGATATTCAAAAAATAAAAGATGAGTTAATAGAAAATAATGAAGATATTAATTGGGTACCCGAATACGTGAAGCATGGTATTTTTGAAAAAACTATCGAGCAGGCACCTGATTGGTGTATTTCCAGAAACAGGTTTTGGGCAACACCGATGCCAGTATGGGAATCAAAAGATGGGGATAGGTTAGTTTTTTCTTCAATAAAAGAAATTGAGGAAGCTTCAGGACAAAAAGTTAAAGATTTACACCGCCCCTATATTGACGAAATAGTTATAAATAAAAACGGTAAAGAATACAGAAGAAGACCTGAAGTTTTGGATTCTTGGATGGAGGCGGGGTCAATGTCTTTTGCACAGCTTCACTATCCTTTTGAAAATAGAGAAAAATTTGAGAAAAATTACCCCGGAGATTATATCGTCGAGTATAAGGGGCAGGTAAGAGCGTGGTTCCAGAGGATGCATATTATTTCAACACTTATTTTTAATTCCAGATGTTTTAATAATGTTATAGTGACGGGAGTAATGGCTGGTACAGACGGTAGAAAAATGAGTAAGACATATAAAAATTACCCGGATCCGAGGGGAATAATGGAAAAATACGGAGGAGATGCTTTAAGACTTTACTTAATGGGTTCCTCCCTCATGTCAGGTGAAAACACTAACTTCGATGAAATTGAGTTAAAAAACAAATCAAGAAATATTCTTAATCCACTTTGGAATTCAGCAGTTTATTTCTTAATGTATGCTCAAAGTAATAACTGGAGCTCTGAGAATAAAGTAATATCTAGTAACGTACTTGATAAATGGATTATCATAAGACTAAATCAAACAATATCCGATATAGATAAATTTTTAAAACTGTACAATGTTCCTCCGGCGGTGAAATCTTTAGAAGGTTTTATTGATGATTTATCAAGATGGTACGTTCGCAGATCTAGAGATAGGATTTCTTCAGGGGATAACGAAGCTTTATCAACTTTATATACAGTTCTTTTAGAATTTTCAAAAGCTTCGGCTCCTTTGATTCCTTTTATATCGGAAAATATATACAGAACACTTCAAGAAGAAAATTTAGATGAAAAATCAGTCCATCTTTGTGACTATCCCGTTTTTAATAATGATTTAACGGACGAATCTCAGGAAATACTGATAAATATGAAAAAAACTAGAGATATCGTATCCCAGGTATTGTCTGTAAGAGTTGAAAAATCTATTCCTGTGAGACAAGTGCTAGGTTCTTCAGCAATTTTAAAAGAAAATGATGTCCCGGAAGAATATAAGAAGTTGATATTAGAAGAAACAAATATAAAAAATATTGAAGTAGTAGATTCTCTTGATGAGAAACCGATGTGGGAAACCGATCTTACGAACTCAATTAAACTTAATATTGAAATAACAGAGGATTTACTAAAAGAAGGAAAGGCAAGAGAGTTCATAAGAAACGTCCAAGATATTAGAAAGGCAATGGGGTTGCAGATTTCCGATGAAATTGTTTTAACTTACCAAGACAGTTCGGATATGAGTGAGATAATCTCTCTTTACGGAGACGAAATTAAAAATAAACTATTGGCAAAAGAAATAATTCCCGGTGAAGAAATCAAGGTAGAAAAGTTATAATTATGTTATATTAAATATATGCAGGACTTAGTTGTATCTATCAATAAAAATATACTAAAAATCTCAACAATTGACAAAGAAGCTCAATTAAAAACAGCGATGTTAAATGTTCCTAAGGAATTAGTCGATGACACAAGAATAATTGATCCAAAAGGTTTTTCAAATTTACTTGAAAAATCAATTTCTCAAGTTTCAGTACTATCAAAGAATAAATTGGGTTTGAACTTTGTTATGGAACCCCAAGATATTTTTTTAAGATACGTCACTGTTTCAAAAAACGGACAGGAAACAGGTGAGCAGATAATTTCCGAGATAAAGGCAAAGGATCCTGATATAAAGTTGGATACACTTTATTTTTCATATAAAAAAATGGCTCCGTTTGTTTATCAATTCGTAGGTATTAGGAAAGAAGTAATGGATAATTATTTGGAGACATCAAACGCTTTGAATATAGGATTAAAGAGTATTATTCCCTGGGTACTGGCCTTTCCCAAGTATGAAAATGTTAATGATCCTGCAATATTTGTTTCTAAGGTTGACAACGATCAAGTTATAGCACTTTCTGAATTAAATGGCATTTTCTTTGCAGGTACTTACAAAAAAGAAAAAACCTCCGAAGAATTAACATCCCTGGTAAAGGAATTATCTTTTTATAAAAGATCCAGCCCGATAAAATGCATCTTCACTTTTAATTGTGATTCTTTTACTATGCCTAACTATGAGATTAAGAAGATTGAATCACCGAAATTTAATGGAAATTTCAATCTTCCTGAAGGTTTTGAAATTAATAACATCGTAAACTTTTTGCTTGATTCAGACCCCACGATATTGGGTGGGCAGATAAATGTATTAAACATGCTGCCACTCCCTGTCGTTGAAAGAAAAGGCTCCGCACTTCTGGTTACCGGTTCTGTAATCGGAGCGTTGCTTCTTTTGGTAGGAGCATATTTTGGAATTACTTCTTTGGGAAATAAAAAAGCGGGGAACGAACAGTTGGCGCAAAATAACACATCCCAGGAGACTCAGGTCTTGAGCGAAACCACCTCTCAAGAACAACCTGTACAGGAAGAGCAATCCCAGCAAGGTACCGAAAATGAAAATCCTGAAAAAGATCCTAATGTTGAAGTAAAAAGAGGTAATTTAAAGATAAGAGTTGAAAACGGAGCGGGGGTCGGGGGTTTAGCTGCCAGAACAAAGGAATATCTCGAAGGCTTGGGTTACACCGTTTTAACGATAGATACAGCCGATTCAAAGGTCCAGCCTACGGTATTGCAGTTTAAGTCCACAGTCCAAAAAGAGTTTGAGAATTTAGTCAAAGAAGATATAAAAACTAAGTTTCCTGAAATTGAGGTTAAGGATAATATTTCTGAAGACAGTGATTATGATCTCCTAATAACTGTTGGAACGAGTTCCGAGCTTTAGTTACGGTATTGCTCAAACTCTAATATTAGTGTAATATCCTTATGTTTACTATGGAAAAATATGCAGTAATAAAATTAGGTTCTAAACAATTTCTCGTCCAAGAAGGCGATGTTGTTGAGTTGGAAAGACAAGAAAAACCTCTTAGGGTTGATGTTTTGTTTTATACCGATGGCCAAAAAACTATTATAGGCGAGCCTGAAATAAAGGATATTTCTGTAAGAGCAGAGGTAGTTGAAGAGAAGCTCGGTAAGAAAGTAAGAGTAGCAAGATTTAAAAAGAAGTCTCGTTACGAAAGAGTTAGAGGTCACAGACAACCTATGAGTATAGTAAAAATTGAAAAAATTGGTGACGGTAAGTCTGCCAAAGAAGAAAAGGAAGTAAAAGCAGAAAAAGTATCCGAAAAACCTGAAATTAAAGAAAAGAAAACAGTTGCAAAAGCTGTTGAAACAAAGAAACCTGTTACAAGTGAGAAACCAAAAAAAACTACTCCAGCTAAAACTCCAACAAAAAAACCTGTAGATAAAAAGTTGAAAGGTACAAAATAAAATGGCACATACAAAAGCAGGTGGTTCCAAAGCAGTTCAAGGTGGTAACGTCAGCGGTAAAAGACTTGGTGTTAAGGTTTACGGAGGTTCTGCTGTTAAAACCGGACAGATCATATTAAGACAAAGAGGCAGAGAAATAGTTCCAGGAGATAATGTGAGTATGGGTAAAGATTTTACTATATATTCTAAAACAGATGGTGTTGTGGATTTTTCATGGAAAACAAAAAGCAAGAAGAAAGTCAGTGTGTTAGAGAAAAAAGAAACCAAAAAATAAATCTACCCTTTTTTATTTTATTTATTTTACAAACCTGAAGTTTTGAAGAGGGTAATAAACTAAAACAACTCTTCCAACAATATTTTCCTTTTTTACGTATCCCCACTCTCTCGAGTCATTGCTTTGTTCTCTGTTGTCACCCATAACAACGTACGAATCATTAGGTATTTTATATTCAGGCCCTTCCTCTAGTATTCTTTTACCTTCTGTAACAGTACCTTCTTCTAGATAATTTTCTGATAACTCTACCCCGTTAATGTACACTTTTCCATCCTGAATTTTTATATTCTCTCCAGGTAATCCAATAATTCTTTTTATTAAAAGCCTGTTGTTTTCATTTATATTTTTAAAAATTATAACGTCCCCTCGCTCTGTATTATTAATATTTATAGAGATTTTTTCAGCTATCAGTTGTTCTTTATCTCGAAAGTTTGGAATCATAGAATCTCCGACAACCTCAAAAAGCTGCCCAACAAAAAAGTAGATAATCGCAAAGACTATTAGGAATATAAAAATAATCTGAAAATATTCCACTATTACTTTTTTAACGTTTTTATCAAACATAATTATCTAATCGTATTCCAGATGGGTAAAAAGTACAAGGTGTAGTAAAATGTTAGATAGATAATATCGTGGGCTCGTAGCTCAGTCGGTTAGAGCGTTGCATTCACATTGCAAAGGTCTCAGGTTCGAATCCTGACGGGCCCACCAATTAACGATTTGAGCTAAAGAAAGGATTCGAATGCCGCAACCGCGACGGCGGTGAGGCGGGGTCGACTGGCGCATCAGCAGATGCGAACAGGTGACCGAATCCTGACGGACCCACCAAGAAATTAAGGAATATAATACTATTATGATTTATATAAAATATTTTATATTTTGTTTGTTGGTAGCGATACTGCTTGCCTTGTTTGAAATACAAACTGAAGGAAAGCACGGGTGGGCTAAAAAATTACCAACATGGAAAAAAAGCTTCAAGTTTTTAGACGCGCTCCCCGGCTTCCGTGGTCCTATTACAGGTTATCATATATATCTTTTCACAATGATTCTATTCTTGGTTCATATACCGTTTTTATTTATGAAGTGGGACTTAAGAACCGAGGTAATAATTTTGTCTGGTTACACTTTAATAGCGATGCTGGAAGATTTTTTGTGGTTTGTTTTTAACCCACATTTCGGATTAGAAAAGTTCAAAGAAAAACATATCTCTTGGCACGAGGATTGGATTGGGCCAATGCCTGTGCAGTATATTTACGTTTTTGTAATTTGGGTAACCTTGTTTGTGCTTGGTTTTTTTATTATTTAATAAAGTAATCGTAGAGCAAATTCCAGAGCTCGGTGTAACCCCCGTCATATCCGAGTGCCCACATTCCGACACCTCCAAGGTTGTATTCATTAACAATATCGTATTTGTATTTCAATGATTTTGCATTTTCATAGTATGTGGTTCTAAGTTGCCCTGTTTCGGGACTTACATATGTAAAATATGGTGATTTACCTTCCTCATTCCATTTTAAAACAGGATTTAGCTCAAGTATGGTTCCAAGTATGTCTTCATATGATTGAGATTGTGAATACCCGTTTTCATCTGACCCGTCTTTTCTTTTTGAGTATTGAGATTCATCTTCTACCAGCCAGTTATATCCATAATAAGGTACTCCAAGAATTATTTTATTAGGAGGTACTTTAGTCAAAAAGTCATTAATTGTTTCTTTTATATCAATTCCCGGTCCTTCAATAGGTGATACCGGACCTATTTCTTCTGAAGTTGGTTGGTGGTAATCGTAAGCCATTATAAAAATTCCATCTGCCGCCCTGCTCAAGTTTTCCAAATCAGAGCTGACTCTGTTTTGTGTTGCGGAATCTCCGAAAGCCGAAACAACAACATAAGAATTTCCATAAATTTTATCAAGTTCGTCGTTTAAATATTTGGTAAACTCAGAAAACTTTTTATCAATACCTTCCTTTGTTCCTTCAGCGTGTTCAAAATTCAAATTAACATCCCTTATACCTTTTCTATCTAACTCTATTCTTAAATTTTTTACTAAATTATCCCAACACTCCCTGCAGTTAAGAAACTCGTCATTAGAGGCATCGTCGTGAGCTATTATAGTAAGTGCAAACCTGACATTATTTTCCTTACAGTGAGTTATTAGTAAATTAAGCTCATCACTGTTTTTCCAATTATTGTAGGCGGGTTCGATTATGGTTGTTCCATCTTCCCCGATAGTTGTAGTCATGAAATCTCCGTATTCATTTAAATATAAACCAAAATAAGCTATATCAGTTAGTTTATCTAGCTGAAGATACTCTATTTTGGTAATATTCCAGTAAGGCAGGTACCCGTAAATTAATTTCCTTGGCTTCTCTGATATTTTTGAAAAGCTTGAAAGTACGTTTATGTTACTTGAAAAAGGAGAGACAACTTTACTGCTTCTGATATTTTTTGGTGTACCTGTTTTTTTTACAGACATCGAGGCCGTAAATAACAAGGCTGAAATGACAAATATCGAAATAATAAGAATTTTTTTTGTTTTCATTCGGGTTAATTTTACACGATAATTACACTAAGGTCTTTAATAAAATGTTAAAATTGCATAAATATGGATATATCTAAGACTAAGCGAAAATTTTGGTCTTTTTTCTTGTTGTCGCTAATACTATTTGGTGTATTGTCTTACCTTTTTTATAAAAACATTGTTACATCAAAGCAAAAGAAGTTAGAAAAAGACATTGAGAATATTGAAATGGATTTTGTTTTTAAGTCTGAAGACTGGTGGGAACAGGAAGAAGAGTGTACTGCTATACAAAATATCGAATATTACTATTATTCTGGAGATGATCCGCTATGGAAAGAAAATAATAAGTTCGGGCTTTATATCTATGCTGAAGAAAAAGATTTTTTTGAGATTGCGCAAAATTTAATCAACTCAAAGGGAGGGGAGTGGGGTTACGTTTTAATACCCTACAATGTAAAAGATTACGATGAAGGTAAGTGGGGGAGGGTTTTTGATCAATTAATTAGTAAGAAATTAATTCCTGTAATTCAGTTATGGAATTTTGATAAAGATCATTATCAAAAAAATACCAAGAGAGCCGCAGAGTTTTTAAATTCCTTTATCTGGCCTATAAAGTATCGCTACATCAGTGTATATAATGAACCTAACGATGATAAGTTTTGGGTAGGTGATGCTGATCCGGAGGAATACGCCGAGGTTTTAGATTTTACTATTAAAACCTTTAAGGAAACTAACCCTGATTTTTATATGTTAAACGGAGCTTTAAACATTAGTTCTCCAACCGACGGTCAAAATATTGACGCTTTTGAGTTTATGAGAAAAATGAATGAAAAAGTACCAGGAATATTTGATAAATTAGATGGTTGGGCTTCACATCCTTATCCTCAACCAAATTTTTCAGGCAATCCTTACGATAAGGGGAGGTGGAGCATCCGAGCTTACGAGGATGAGTTGAAATATTTAAAAGAAGATTTAGGAGTTAAAAAAGATCTACCGGTTTTTATAACCGAAACGGGGTGGGCACATGCCGAAGGTGATAATTATAACCCTTCCTTTCCGAAAGTTGAGACTGTGTCGGAATATTATAAAATAGCTTTTGAGGAGGTATGGTTGAAAGATGATAGAGTGAGGGCAGTCATGCCGTTTACGATCAGATACGACCCTCCATTCGACCATTTCTCTTGGATTAATAAAGACAAAGTTCCTTATCTTCAATACGAGGTTTTGAAAAAAATCGAAAAAGTGAAAGGAAAACCACCGGCTTTAATGACGGATAATGTAGATATTTATAACTGCCCTGGTAGCAAATGAAACTTAATTTAAAATCAAACACAGCGACTAAAATTGCCAGCAATACTGTATATCAGATATTTGGAAAATTAATCAGCATGTCTATCACAATGCTTGCTGTGGTAATTATTACAAGGTCTTACGGTAGAGAAGGGTACGGAGCATTTAGTTTGATGCAATCTTGGCCGGCTCTATTTTTTGTGATTGTAGATTTTGGTATTAACGCCATTGCAGCAAGAGATATTACTGAAGATTGGTCTAAAGCGGCAAAATATTTAGGAAATATTTTAATAATTCGTTTCTTATTTTCCCTGTTTTTAATATTAATAATCTCCTTTAGTATCAGTTTTTTTCCGTATACATCTGATCTAAGAAACGGTATTAGACTTGGACTCTTTTTACTTATCACTCAATCTTTATTCTCTACGACAAATATTTTTTTTCAGGTGAAATTAAGATATGATTACTCAACCATAGCTTATGTCGGAGGTTATATTCTCATCCTTGTCTTAGTTTTAATTTCTTCATACTTCAAACTTCCTGTTACGTGGGCGAACTTTTCTTACGTAATAGGCGGGCTGCTAACCTTTATTTTAAGTATGAGTTATTTAGCTAAAATGGGCATAAAGCCGGATTTTTCTCTTGATAAAAAAATATGGAAATATCTCATTTTATCGGCACTTCCCATTGGGATAATGTTTTTGTTCAGCCAAATGAGCTTTAAAGAAGATGCTCTGATGCTTTCTTTTTTGAAATTACCTAAATCTTACGGTCTGAATAATACCGAAAGTGTGGCTGTTTACGCCCTACCTTACAAGGTTTTTGAGGTTATGCTGGTAGTGCCTACATTTTTTATGAATTCTGTTTACCCGGTTTTAGTTGGCCATATGGTTGAGGGGGAACAGAAACTGAAAAAAACATTTGCACGGGTTATGTATTTTCTTACAGGATCGGGGTTGATAATAGGTTTGCTAGGTGTTGTTTTTTCATCCTTGTCTATGAAAATCCTAGGTGGCGAGGAATTTGTTCAATCTGTTGGTGTTTTAAATATACTTTCAGGAGGGTTGTTTATTTTTTACCTTACATCTCCAATATCGTGGTTGATTGTTACCTTAGGATACCAAAAATATCTTCCATGGATTTATTTTGTTAGCTTTTCATTTAATATAATAATGAACTTCATATTCATTCCAAAATACTCTTTCTATGGTGCTTCTTGGATTACAGTACTTTCAGAGTTTATAGTTCTTATACTTTTGATCATTTTTGCCCGAAAATCTTGGAGGTTGAAATATGCTCGTAGCTAGCTTTTATATAACCCTTTTCTTGTTAAGTTTGAATCAGTTATCGGTGTTATCAAAAAGCGGGGGAGTGAGTGTATATCTTTTTGACATTAGTGTTATTTTATTTTCATTATTCGGAACTTGTTATTTTCTAATATTGAAAAAGTCCTTTAAAATACCGAGATACGCTTATTTGTATGTTTTTTTTATATTACCCGCAGGTATTTCCCTTTTACTATCTTCAATAGAGTTTTCTACAGATAAAATAATGACCGGATTTTTCTATTTATTACGATATTTTTCTTATCTGCTGTCGGGTGTAGTTGTATACAACATGGTGGACAAAAGATTATTAAGCAAAAAAAGGATTGAAGATGCCTTTATTTTATCCGGAATATTTATTGCCATTGCAGGGTTTATTCAACTGATACTTTTACCTGATTTTACTATTTTAGACCCGAGCCTTGGTTGGGATCCCCATAAAAATCGCTTAGCCTCAACCTTTTTTGACCCAAATTTTGTAGGAGCCTACTTTGTTATTTGCTTAGCTGTTTTGTTAGAAAGGATATTTCCCGATAAATGTACAAAGGAAAGTTCTAAAACTGGTTTTTATACCTATTTTTGCTTGATTGTTATTTTAATTGGTTTGATACTCACATTTTCAAGAAGTGCTTGGGGTATGATGGGAATTGTTGTCTTAGCATACGGGGTTTTTAGATCTAAAGTATTGTTATTAGTAGCTTTTTTTACTGCCTTTATGGCTTATTTTGCCATTCCTAGGGTTCAAACAAGGATTTCAGGTACTACGGACCCCGCCGACTCTGCTTCCCTTAGAATCGTATCCTGGGGCAACACAGTTAGAATAATAAAGGATAACATTTGGACAGGTGTCGGTTTTAACACTTATAGGTACGCACAAGAGAACTATGGGTTTTTAACCCCAGATCAAGATGAGATACACTCGGGGGCGGGGTCTGATTCCAGCCTCCTTTTAGTTTTTGCAACGACTGGGATTCTTGGTTTTTTGATTTATTTTGTTGCGTTTTTATTTCCTATTATTGATTCATTGAAAAAAAGATATTTAGGATGGCTCGTTATACTCGGCATCTTAATAAGTCTTTTAATTGAATCTCAATTTATAAATAGTTTATTCTATCCTCAAATCATGTTTATCCTATTTCCTATACTTTTTATCTTTGATAATAGGTTACAGTACCTAAGTGTTTTATAATTTATCAAGCTTAATAATATAATATGAAACCAATTATTATAGAAATACTTAACCGGTTATTACTTTTATTTATACTTGTTGTACCGAATATTTATCTTGTTTTAATACTTGCCAGAGTTAAGAAAAGTTTAAAGTCGTTGCTTATTCCTGCATTTTGTATGTCTCTCTTGATATTAATATTTTTAAATAAACTTATATTTACAAGTCAGACTCTGTCAGCTCAAGATTTTAATAACATCCAGATTCCCTTCTTTCACTTTTTTAAGGAATCTATAGTTAATTATTTTGAACCTCCTTTTTGGAACAGTAGATTCGGAGGTGGTTTTGATGCTTTTTCAAATCCCATATCAGCTTATTTTGCTCCACTCAACTTTATATTTTTAATTTTTAAAAATGTTTATGAAGGTGCAGGTGTGTTTATATATTTTCAGTTACTTTTAACTTCGCTTTTTTCATTATTATTATTTAAAGAATTGAAATTTAATAATTACCTCTCATTTTTTGGAGCGATAGTTTTTACATTTAATGGTTTTGTTACTATGAGGTTATCACCAGGAGTAGGAATTGAGTATTTATATTCATATAAATGGATTCCATTGATAATGTTCTTCACTTTAATCTACTTAAGAGACCGTAAGTTACACGATTTGGCGTTGTTGTCTATTTCTCTGGCCTTTACTCTTGAAGGGAATTTAAATATTGTTATCTCGATATGGGCTTTTTGGTTATTGTTTTTGTTATTTATGTCTAAAAATTTTATAAGAGATATACGACACTACATTTTAATTCCTTTATTATCGATGCTCCTATTTTCTATAAAAATATTACCCTTCTTAGATCTAATGAGAAACAGTACCGGTAGGATATCCGGAGTTGTAACTGGATGGAGATTGAATAAGATTGATATGATAGATTTTTTGTCTTATTTTCCTCCCATCAGACAGCTATTCGGTTCCGCTTTATTTACCCCGGGTATTATTGCTATAGCTTTTTTCTTCTTAAGTGTCGTGTACATTATCTTTTCAATATTTTCAAAAAGAAAAATAGAAAAAATATTTGTATTTTTGATATGTTCAATAATTTTCGGATTTATAATAAATACGTATAATCCTTTATCAAATATCTTATTTTCACTTCCTTTTTTTAATAGAATCACAATAGTGCCTGCATTTATGGTTTTTATTTTTACCCCGGTGTATATTCTGTCGGTTTATGGGTTAGAGATGTTTAAGAATTACGTGTTGAGCAGAAGATTTCTTAAAAATTTTAAGAATTTAGATAAATTTGGAATTGTATGCATTTCGCTACTGGTTTTTGCTGAAATATTAACAGGACCATCAACTTTTGGTAACAATACTTATAGCTTTAATTTTGCAAAAATGGATAAAACCGAAGTAAATAAGGTACCTCCATATAATACTATTAAAAATCTAAGGCCCGGTGTATTTGCGTTTATAGATAGTTCAGATACATTTCTCTATCCGCACGTAATCTCAAATATAGACCTGTATACTCTAAATAATTTTAAATATTTTTACAGCCCATCTTCAGAAAGAAATTTAATAAAAGAGGGTGTGTTTAAAGATATCGTTAATAGGTCAGATTATATTATCAGTACAAAACCCTTAAATGAGAAAGAAGTGTCTCTTATCTCAGAAGTAGGGACAGCTGATATTTTTAGCAACTTTAAATCTTATTCTATTTTAGATAAAAAATATGATTATTTAGATTTACAGGCAAAGAATGATTGGAATGAACTTATGTATATATACAGTGTTGAAACAAGTGATCTTCAAAAACCATATTTTAAAAAATTGGATAATCACCCGACAAAATTAAGTATTTCAAAGGTTGATGATTACAAAGTTGATAATGAAATTAAAACGTCTGTTCGATATTCCAGATGGTGGCGGGATCTTAACGTAAATAAAGTAATACTAAGCGAAGATGAATTTGGATTTATGGTGATTAGTGAGGTAGGGGAGAGAGATAAAGTTGATCTGTTCTATCTAAACCCTTACATTTATGCCGGGCTTTTCTTATCTTTGTTGAGCTCTATTGTGGTGTTTTATCTATGGAGGGGTAGCGCAGAAACTATTGTCCCTTCAAGTACTTAACCTTTAATTCCTTAGTCGATTTATTTCCTGCAATGTCGACTACTTCGATTTTAATTTCTACATCTCCTTCGGATGCGGACATAAAGTAACTGAAGGATAGGTCTGACTTTTGAATTGCAGTTTTTTCGTTTATTGTAATTGTAGCTTTTTCGTCAATTTTTCCTTCTATCTCTATTCTCTTGTCTAAGTTTTTAACTGTATCCCCGTCCTTTGGTTTTTCTATTGTTATTTTTGGAGCGTCCTTATCATAGTTAATAATTAAAAACTCTGAACTTTCGCTTTCATTTCCTTTATCATCGTAAGATTTAGCAAAGATTGTGTTTGTTCCAACATTTAAGTTTATATCGCTGAAGGTAAATATTCCGTCATTCCCGGCCGTTGTGGAACCTTTTTCAGGACCGTTGACAAATATTTTTATGAAAGATCCCGGCAATGCTCTGCCGGTAAGAGTTACTGACTCTTTATTTATAGCTTTAGGTGCATCTATGAATACCGGGGGTATTGGTTTAGGAGTTGGGACATACCCTGGATCATTTCTATATTTTGAAAAGTATCCAAATAAAGAACCTACCTGTGGTGCAAATAAAAAAAGACTTAAGATTCCTATAATAACGATACTCCATATTCCCAACATCCTTTTTCTAAGTCTGTCTCTTAGTTCTTTTTCTGATATTCTTTTCTGCTGAATCCCTGAACTTGCTGCTGTCATAAAAATATAATATCACAATAATGTGATTGTGATTTTTTAAATAATTTCCTTTTTAATAAATTCTGTTAAGTCTTTTTTAAGATCATCTCTTTTCATCGCAAATTTAAGTGTAGTCTGAATGAATCTTAAAGGATCCCCGGTAGTTAACCACTCCCCGTCGATTGGTTGGGCAATAACTTTGTCTCCTCTTTGAGCAATATTGTTTATAATATCTGTAAGCCACAGTTCGTTTCCTTTCCCAAGCTGTCTTTTTTCTGCTTCTATTACAACATCGTATGAAAGCACAAATCTTCCAAATTGTGCCATTCGTGATGGTGCTTTTTCCATAGCTGGTTTTTCAACAATACTTTCTATTTCGTATTTATAAGGAACATTGGTTTTATAAGTTACAACTCCGTATTTTGAGACTTCCCATAACGGTACCTCTTGAACTGCCAATATAGCTTTGGGATTTTGTTCTTTGTAAACGTCTATAAGTTGCTGGGTAACAGGTTTATCTGCCAAAGTCATATCATCTCCGAACATGTATACAAAACTTTCGTCCTTGTCTAGAAATTTCTTGCCTGCGAGGATTGGGGAGCCATTTCCGTAGGGAAGTGATTTATCTTGTGGTTTAAACCTAATTTTTGCCATTTTTGAAATGCTTTTTATTGTTTCTGCCAGTTCTTTTTTACCTGTGTTTTTTAGGGTATCTTCAAGTTTTCTATTTCTTGAAAAGTAGTCATTGAAAGTTTTGAAACCTGGTCGGGTGATTATTATGATTTCTTTAATTCCGGAATCGACAAGTTCTTTAACTAAGTAATGGATAATGGGAGCATCTATGATTGGCAGCATTTCTTTAGGAACACTTTTTGTGGCTGGGAGAAATCTAGTACCTAGACCTGCTGCTGCGATTATAGCTTTTTTAATTTTCATAGGATTATTTTATCAGATTTATGAGTTTGGGTAATTGGGGATAAATGGAAAAGGTTAGAAATTGTGGGGGTAGTTTTGGTTATTATCTACCCCCATTATAAATAAAGAGTGTTGTCTGTTTCTATTCCTTACTACTTGATATAAAACACAAATGCTACAAATAAGATATAAGCTAAAGCCCCTAACCCGAAAATCACCATCAACAGTTTCACTCTTTTTCTGAGTTTAGGATCATTCGAAGTACCCATCTCTTCTATTTTACCAGTGTCGCAAACATCTCTACTCATCGTCTCTCCTTTATATTGTGGGGTTTTCATCAATTATACCAAAAATTAAAGGCAACCAGAATTTTGAAATCAAAGATTTCTCTGATTGCCTTTGGTTTTTCATTTCTTATCTCCTTCTTGTTGCCATAGGTTTCGGACCATTTGATTTTTTTGTTCTAGTTCCTGAAAATAAAGTCAGGATAATAATTAGAACAAAAAAACTGACTATAAAAGCAAACGCAAATACGTTTGCGTTGGGGTCCATCTCACCAGCGCTCTCGAATGCCTTGAATGCCTTGATAATTATCAAAACTAAAACCGTAATTAGACCTACTTTGAAGATTTTCATCTGTACTCCTTTTTCTACTTTAGGTTTATAGCATTATAACCCATAGTACATGATTTGTCCAGTCTGAGTTTCTTCAAATCACTAAAAATCAGGTGAGAATATTATAGTAAAGGAGTTGAAAATTAAAAAAGAAATTCGGGGGTCTGCTACTTTGCTTCTAAAACAGATATTCTTTTCTCGTGATTATCTATTTTATCTTTGTTCATCTTATACATATCTCCATAGAATCCCACTGTATTTTCTAAAGAAATTAGTGACGCTGTGTGGTTGTCCAGTTTTGAGTATACCTCATTAAAATTTTCATTGGTTTCCTTTCTAAAATCTCTAAATTCTTTTTGGAGGGAAATTATCAAACCTGATAAATTTTCATTAGGCATGTTTGGATATTAGTTTATTTATTTTAGGAAAACAAGATGGTATTTCTATTGATAATAGAGGAAATGTGTTGGAGCCGAAGGTGGGAATCGAACCCACAACCTAGTGTTTACGATACACTTGCTCTACCATTGAGCCACTTCGGCAAAAAAATACTAGCTTTAGCGTCCGATACACTTGATCTACCATTGAGCTACTCTGGCTTATAAAAATAACCTTAGTCCAATTAATTTTACTTTGGTTACCACAATTATTCTAAATATATTAGTAAGCTCAATCGCAAGGTTCTCGAGCGAAGCGAGAGGTTCTTCCCATTGAGCTACTCTGGCATATAAAAATAAATTTTGTACATTAAACCCTAATCTACCCCTACTTCAATACTCAACTTCGTAATTATTACGTATTTTACTATATTCGCAAAACTTACACGAAGGGTTCATTTCAGGGACGGGACCTTCCAGCAAATCATCAACTTCTTTTATAAAATTATAAAAAGCTTTTTCATCTGTAGGAATCTCCATCCACTTAGGAGGAAAATTAACTTTAGAAGTTTCATCAATAAAATCAACATATTCAGGATAAAAAATAAGTAGCCCCATTTTTGTAATCTTTATAGGTGTGCTCGAAACAGGATTTTCAAGTGCAAATTTATATGAAAAAAGCTGGGTCTTGTATTTTTCAATTTTCTCTTCTGACGGTAGTGATATTTTAAGATCGACTACAGTGTAAGTACCATCAGGATTTTTGCCTAAAAGGTCGTATTTTCCTTTAATATAACAAGATGTGTTTGGAATAGTTTTTGATTCCACAAATACTTCCTGATTAACCACAGTGCAGTCAGGTAAATCCTGCGAAAGTGTTATTAAATTTTTTCCTATTAATTTTGTTTGAACCATTGAATTTAGAGTTGTAAAAACGCCGGGGAATGGGGTAGAAGGTCTCGGGATATTTTCTTTTACTTTTAAGTAAAAACAGCGTTTACATTCCTCGTATAAATACGCAAAATCCGAAGGTGATAATTTATAAGTCATGTCTTATTTTAACATTGAAGTTTGTAAATATCTTATTTTAACATTGAAATATGAAAATATTCTTCAGTTTTCGGAAAAAGTTTAATTAATGTAAAATATAAATATGAATAAAACATTACCCAAACTAAATTACAATTACGATTCTCTAGAGCCTTTTATAGATGCTAAAACTGTTGAGATACATTACTCAAAACATCACCAAAATTATTTAAATAAACTTGTAGAAGCTTTGGATAAACACCCCGAACTCAGCGAAGTTCCCCTTGAGAATATATTAAGTGATTTGGACATTGTTCCAGAAGATATCAGAACGGCCGTAAAAAACAACGGAGGTGGTCATTTTAACCATTCTTTTTACTGGTCTATTATGAATCCTAATACAAAAAAAATACCTTCGGATGAGTTTTTAAGTAAAATAGGTGATTTTGAGAAATTTAAAAAAGATTTTACGGATAAAGCATTGGGTTTGTTCGGGAGCGGTTGGGTTTGGTTGGTTTTAAATGAACACGGGGATTTAGAAATATTGCAGACTAGCAATCAAGATTGTCCTTTAAGTATGGGAAAAAAGCCACTTTTACCAATTGATCTTTGGGAACATGCTTATTATTTGAAATATCAAAACAGAAGATCGGAGTATATTGAAGCTTGGTGGAATTTGGTTGATTGGGAAGTTGTAGAAAAAATATTTGAAAAATATAATTCAAGGTAAGGCTACTGTAGTTGAAATTTAAAGCCAGGTTCCGGTAGCGTTATCTCCGATTTTTACAACAGTTTTTTCTGGACCCATTAGGTAAACCTCGTTATTGTAAATAGTGCCACCCTTGTACACATTTATCAATTCCCATCCCGTGGCCATGTCCTTGTTAGTTGTGTAAATCCTTTTCACTTTTACTGTGTAGGGTACTAAGGCCTTTAATCTATCTGTTTCAATCTTAATTTCATTTTCGTACTCTGGGTAAGGAATCCCAAGTTTGGTCAGTAGGTTGAATTTTTCATAAGTAGTTTTTATTTTTGATCCTTGAGAAAAATCAGTCCAATCTTCAGGTTTATCGACATAGGTTTTTAGTACCACTAAGTCATTACCCATCAATTTAATTGCTGAAAAGTCTGCTGTATTTGTTGGTAATATCAAGGTTTCTGATTGGCAAGTTTCGATATTAACTTTTCTTATTCCCCGGGCATTTATTACCTGTCCTCCTCTTGGGGTGAAATTGTTTGAAAAAAGAGGATTTAGAAATTCAGTATTGCTGATCCACAAAATACTTCCAGAAAAAGTACAGCCTGTGTTTTTTCCTGTTTCTACAGAATAAACATCATTGGATCCTGTGGTACTAGTTCCTCTCTCAACAATTACATATCTTCCGTCGGGAGACCACGAAATATTTCGTTGTGCAGCCTTACCGGCGACAATTTTAGATTCTTGCTGTGTTTTAAGATTATAAATATGTATATCACCGTCCGATTTCGCTTTGTCAGTAATAAACGGGTAGGTTTTTAAATACGCAATATAATTTTTATCTTTTGAGGAAGCGTAAGAACTCACTCCATCAATAAGAAGTTTTTTATCTTTATCTATAGGACTAATTACGTAAAGCTGGTTATTCTCTGTAAGCATAAGAATTTTTGACTCCACTATCTCTCTAGGAACTTGCTCCTTATCTCCATCTCCGTCAATATCGATACTAGAGAAAGGTTCCGTATTTTTATTATTAGTCCCAGATTCTTCTTTTATTAAATAAGTAGATTCTTCAGTTGATTTTGGTCTATTCTTATATTGAAAATAAATAATAAGAGCAATTAGCGCAATTACGCCCAATAACGCTAATAAAATATTTTTATTAGAAAACTTTTTTGAAGAATTATTGGATAAGGATTTCTCAACACTCATATTAGAAGTATAGAATAAATAATTTTTAAAATAAAGTACGGGTACTAAGATTGTGAAATTATGAAGCGATAGTCGGATCTGTAAATGATTGTTTATTTCTGTGCCTCTAGGATTTTATGTTGAATTTTAGCAAGATCCTCATCTTTCATTTGTGGTCCCTCTATAGTTGTTAAATAACCAAGATATTTCGGATAGAATTTTCGGGTTTTACTCCAAACATTTGTTTGTGAGGCTAGCTCACCATGTAGAGGATATAATTTAGTGTGAACATAGGCAACGCCTGTTCCTTCAAATACCATTGCTACCCTGGGTGAATCGAAAGCCTTTTCAAGTATTTTTGCTACTGTTTTACTTGCTTCAAGTAAATCTTTGTAGTCTTCATCACTTAAAGAAAAAACATAATCTCCTTTGTTTTCTTTTGGTATAACAACCGTAACCCCTGGTGTATTAGGAAAAGGAGTTAAAAATGCCATGTGTTTGCCGTCTTCCCATACTTTCCAACAAGGTGTTTCGCCTTTGACTATTTTATCAAAAATTGTGTCAGACATATTAGTTCCATTGTATCATCTGGAGCACCGTTCGAGTTTGGAAACCCCAAGTAAAGTATACTCTCCATGCTAGAAAGAAGCACAGCTTGCATCTTCGTTGCACTCAGTGTGATACAAAGTATCTAAGTAAAAATCCATATCTTTCGGCAGGTGTAGTTATCAACGCTACCCTAAAAACCAGAAAAAAATGGGGGGACAGACCAAAGACACATTTAAATAGGAGACAGTGTGATGAGGCCTTGAATAGTAGATTAGTATACTTTCCTACAGAGAAATTTGTGTTCGTAGATAATGAAGAGGGAAGTGATATTTATGCAAGGGTAAAGGATGTTCTTGAGAGGCTGTTGCTAAGATTGTGATATCCCCTCTGTTTAGTTAGGGTAGTTATTATGCTTTTCTTTGGAGTACAGCTATTCGTTCTGTTTAAACAAAAAGCCTCCCAAGGAATGAATCTCTGTCAGGCTTTCTGGAGCGGGCGACGGGATTCGGTCACCTGTCTTAAGACACTCTAACTCATACTTATTCGTAAGAGTCTCTAAAGCACGCGACCCCGCCTCGCTCACTTCGTTCGCTCCGGCATTCTCATCCCGTTTTACCAGAGAGCTTGTCAGGACGTAAAATCCTGCCAACCTCTCTGGAGCACCAGTCGAGTCTGGAAACCCCAAGTAAAAGTATACTCTTTAGGCTGTAATTGAGACAAATGAGACAGTATAAAAAAGAGGTTATTGTATTATTTGAATATTATTCATCCCTATAGTATAGTAGACGCATCTTACTATAACTACCAAAATTAGGTAGAGAAAGGATTGACTGTCATGAGTACAAATGACACTCGGTTGGCGCTCTCTGATATTCAGGGACCGCTCACTAGCCTTCTTGAGAAGGTTTGTGGTCGGGAAGGCGAAATGTGGTTGCGAGGACTAAATAAGTTTCTACGCAAAGAAAATCCTTGGGAAAAGCCGGAAACTTTCAAGATCATCGAAATCGGTACTCACAAGGATGTGAAGTCCCTGCGCAAAGCTTTGGAGGAGTCTGGCGCACAGATTGGAGATTATGCCAGTGATATTCTCAACAAGACTAAGTTGAGTAAATCTAGGCAGTTCTTGGATCTGGTAGCTTTGACTGTCGAAGAGCTGGGATTTCCGAAAGGTGCCAGGCTTGAAGACATTTACACAACTGCCAAAGATCAAGGTTTGGATCTGTGTCCTGCTGAAGTTGGTCCTCAACTGCGATTGCAGTATTTTGATCAACCAACTAAAGAATGGCTCGTAATTGCCATGGAACCTATAAAAGATTCCGATGGTGATCTGGACCTGTTCAGCGTCAAGCACTATGATGATGATCGTTGGCTTGGCGCGAGCTATGGGGGGCCTGACCGCTTCTGGCGTGCTCACGCTCGCTTTGTCTTCGTGCGCTGCAAGTAATTTGCTCTTTGAACTCTGGTCATTTGGATTTTGAATTTAGATTCTTTGACCTTTGTACTTTGAGCTCGTTTTACCAAACTCCGTGTTCTTAGGTTTTATATACCAAAGCACGGAGTTTTTTGTTAAAATAAAGCTGGTAGTAGGTGAATACGCAAACAACTAAGGTTTTTGCTACCGAATCCAGTGTCCGTACACCCAGAATAATTTAGATTAAGGTTTAAGTTAGAGTGGTGTATAAAACTTTAAAAAAATGAGGATACTTGGTGCAGAGTACTGGGGGAATTTAGTTCACAAATAAGATTCAACTTTAAGAGAAATCAAAAAGTGGTGGCATAGATGGTACTTTGTACATAACGATTCCGATGGTGATCTGAACCTGTTCAACGTTAAGCACAATGACGACGATCGTTGGCTTAACGCGAACTATGGTAAGCCTGACAACTTATGGAATGCTGATAACCGATTCGTGTTTGTTCGTCGCTAGTCTTCTTACTTCTCTCCTAGCTTTTGCTGGGAGAGTTTTGTTTTTGCAAATGTGTAATCCAACCACCGAGCATTTTGCCCATTTCATCTACCTGCTTAGATAGAAGAATATATTTCATATCATCTATGGATTTTGTTTCCCAAAGAATCATCATGAGAACTTTTAGTGTATCGTTTTTTCTTATTGCTAGGTTTATGAAGTCTTGCTTTTCTAGGGATTTTGAAAAGCTTGCAGAAGAGAGATTTTCAATGATTTCTACAAATAAATTATCAATTCTAAGGCCAAGGGTATACCTGTGTATTTTAGGAAGCTTTTGAAAATATCCAAACCACGTTAAGTAAGTTTCCTTTGTGTGCTTTATTATAGGCAGTAGATTTATTTTATTTTTAGATGGTAGCTGGGGGGGGCAGAAGTATTTATGATTAGATTCACTCATACATATAAAGATATCATTTCTCTTGATAATCTTCTTGCTGCTTGGAAGGAGTTTAGAAATGGAAAACGCTCAAGAAAAGATGTTCAAGTGTTTGAGCAGGATTTAATGAGAAATCTGTTTCAGCTGCACGAAGACTTAAAAACAAAAAAATATGAACACTCAAAATATGTAGAATTTAAAATTTCTGATCCAAAACCGAGGATTATTCATAAAGCTGCAGTTAGGGATAGATTACTTCACCATGCTTTACATAGAATGCTTTATCCATTTTTTGATACAAAGTTTATAACCGACTCATATTCATGCCGAATAGATAAAGGTTCGCACGAAGCCCTTAATAAATTTCGTAGATTTTCATTTAAGGTTTCAAAGAATAATACAAAAACTGCATGGATCTTAAAGTGTGATATAAAGAAGTTTTTTGCATCCATAGATCACAAGATTCTTATTAGAATTATTAAGGATTCCATTTCCGATAAAGATATTACTTGGATTCTTTCAGAAGTTATTAATAGTTTTAATTTGGGTAATAATAAGGGTCTTCCTCTAGGAAATCTTACATCTCAGCTTTTTGCAAATATTTATATGGATAGATTTGATAAATTTATAAAACATACTTTGAAAGTAAAATATTATATTCGTTACGCCGATGATTTTATTTTTATATCAGAAAATAAAAACGAACTAATGGGAATGTATCCTAAGATCAAAGATTTTCTATGGCAAAAACTTCGTTTAGAACTGCATGGAAGCAAAACTTTGTTAAAAAGTGTAGCTTCTGGGATAGATTTTCTTGGTTGGGTTAATTTTTCAGATCATAGAATATTAAGAACGACGACAAAAAAGAGGATGTTCCGAAATATTGTATTTAGTAATTATGATCAGAAAACTATTCAATCTTACTTAGGGCTTATCTCTCACGGAAATACTTACAAACTGAGAAAAGAAATTTTTAATCAAGCCAAACCAACATTTTTAGAGTGGTCGGAACTTTGAACTTCACCTAGGGTCCGACGGGTCTGTAAATACTTCTCTGGGATACGAAAATCATACGAAATTATTATGATATTTAAGGAAAGGGCATTCGAGTCACATGGAACTTTAGACTTCTCGGTAGGGCGACGGGTCTATCGGAACTTTGAACTTCTGGAGCGGGCGACGGGATTCGGCCACCTGTCTTAAGACACTCTAACTCATTACATTCGCAAGAGTCTCTAAAGCACGCGACCCCGCCTCGCTCACTTTGTTCGCTCCGGCATTCTCATCCCTTACGCCCTGAACTTGCCCACCACCAAAAGGTGCTGGTCAAGTTCATGGAGCACCAGTCGAGTCTGGAAACCCCGAGTAGAGTATACTCTCCAGGCTACGAATGAGACAAATGAGACAGTATAAAAAAGAGGTTATTGTATTATTTGAATTTTATTCACACCTATAGTATAGTAGGCGCATCTTACTATAACTACCAAAATGAGGTAGAGAAAGGATTAATTGTCATGAGTACAAATAATGTTTTGGAAAAGCTTAAAACCTTCAAGACTATTGAAATCGGCACTTATACGGATGTGAAGACTGTTCTTAAAGCAATGGAGGAGATTGGAGCAGGGTCTTCGTATTGGGCCGGTTCTATTCTCAATAAGACAGAGTTGAGCAAATCTAAGCAGTCCCTAGATCTGGTGGTTCCGTCAGTCAGAGAACTGGGATTTCCCAATGGGGCTATGCGCATGAAGATATATGAGGCAGGTAGAAATCAAGGTTTGGACCTGTCTCCTGCTGAAGTTGGTCCGCAGCTGCTACTGCAGTATCCTGACCAGCCTATCGGTACGGGGCTCGTAATTGCCATGGAACCTATAACAGACTCCGATAGCGGTCTGTTCCTATTCCTGTTCTTGGTCTGTAACTATGATGGTGGTCGTTACCTTGACGCGTTCGATGGTAGGCCTGACAGATTCTACTACCCTAACGATCGCTTTGTTTTCGTGCGTCGTAAGTAATTTGACCTTTGAACTCTGGTCACTTGGTTTTTTTAATTTAGATTCTTTGATCTTTGTACTTTGAGCTCGTTTTACTTAACTCCGTGTTCTTGGGTTTTATATACCAAAGCACGGAGTTTTTTTGTTAAAAAAACCAAATTATTATGATATTTAAGGAAAGAGAACTCGGATCACATGGAAATTTAGACTTCTTGGTAGGGAGACGGGTCTATCGGAACTTCAAACATCTGGAGCGGGCGACGGGATTCGAACCCGCGATCTTCTCCTTGGGAAGGAGACGCTTTACCACTAAGCCACGCCCGCGAAACTAATTTAGGTATTAACTTTTAAAACTAACAAAATGCAGACGATTTACTATCGATGCTATAGTGCGAAGCGCTATGGCTCGATTGCAAGGTTCTCGAGCGAAGCGAGAGGTTCTTCCCACTAAGCCACGCCCGCTAAACTAATTTAGGTATTAACTTTTCCACTAACAAAACCAGATCCTTAAACATTATAACTTAAACCACAAGTCACACAACCAAATGTATTGGTTTGTGACTTTTTTAATATTAATATTAAATAATGAAAAATATCCTTACGGTAATTGAAGAACTTGACCGGGAACTATCAATGCTTGAGATCCGTTTGGTAGGTACGAAATAGAATCGCTGTTCGCACTTAATATTCGTCCCCATTCAAATCCGTTTCCGTAGACTGCTTCTGCAATTTCCCACAATGTATCTCCTTCCACGACTGTATATGTTTTCCCTTTTATGTCTCCTTCTTTGTAATCATTAGCAACCCATCCTATCTCTTCTGAACTAATATTTAATTTGCTCTCCTCTTCAATTTTTTCTTCCTTTGAATCCTCCATTACACCATCTCCGTTCAAATCCCCCTTGTCTCTGTCAAAAATACTTTCAATGAAACTTTTCTCTTTATCCTCTTCATTATTTTTTTCTCTCCCTTTATTAAAATAATTATAGGTTGCAAATACCAATGTCATTATGAAAATGCCTCCTATGATAAGCGATAAACCGTCTTTACCTTCTTTTTGGTTATTAACTTTATCGGTTTCTGCCATATTTTAAAAATAACACCCCCTTTTAAGTAATAAATATACTTTAGAAAGATTTTCTTAGGGGCAGAGTAATTGCATATTAACACAAAAATAGTGGAAGTTTAAATTAAGATCTATATTGGAGGATTTATATTCCAGAAACTAAAAACTCCTGAGGAGGTGTTAATCCAGCGTGTTTTTCAAGTTTATTAACTCTGTTTGCAAATTTTTCAGAATTCCATTTGTTGACTTCATACATATCTGAATAAATATTAATCTTACTTTCAATATTTAAAACTGATTTCTTTAATATCGCTACATCAGACTTCAATATCGATACATCTTTTTTTAAGGTTTTAACATCCACTTTTAAAGGATTAATAGCATCATTAAGTTCCTTTTTAGTGGCAAGATTTTTTAATTCGAACTTATTATCCATTAAAAATCATTTTAGATAAGAATTATAAAATTTCAAGACGGATATTCTATTGATATTAGAGCATGGCTCTTAGATTGTAGTTGTTGTTATAACATTTGTATTAATTAAAGAGTAGGGTTTGTAGGAAGGTTCAACAATTCTATGAGATTCTTTATAGCTAACGTATTTAAAAACAACATCTTCAAGAACAATTTTTTTAGCAGGTAGTATAACCATTTTAAAAGCAACCGTATTCTCAGCTAGAGCAGGCTGCAAATATCCAAAAAAACTAATTCTTAGCAGGAAAATAACTATGAAAACGGTTCCCTTGATAGGAAACCTCATAAGTAACGGTGATGTTACTTAGTTTGCAACAATTGTCAATACCATTCTTATAGAGTAGGATCCCGCAGGCTGCTCCCGGGGAATTGATTGGTTGACCGAAACTCCTGTCAAATCCCAATAACAATTTGTAGATGTCGAAGCGGTTGAAGACATTAAAGTTATTGAATTAATTGAGCTTTCTTCGTTATATGAAGAGCTGCTTCCTAAACTTAACCCGGTGTTAGAACATCCAGATTGGGGAGTAATTGTTCCGTTTGAGGGATTTAGACTCATTTGGCCACCCAGACTATCACTATCTGAACCGTCATTTGCGTTAGATGAAGGATCATTATAATCATAGTCGGTAGAACCGTTCCAAAAATCAGTAGAACCTCCAACTGCGGCCAGAGAAAGAGTCCACGATGGACTGCCTGTGGTGTTGTTGACTCTAATTTTTTGACTACTAGCGCCAAATGTTCCCGTAGAATTCTGGTTTGAAAAATCAAAAGTTTTCTCAGACATACTGATAGAAGGGCTTGAAACACTAACACCTGTGGAATCTACAATATCTACGGATAAAGACCCCGCAATATAGGTTACGTCTGCGTACAAAGTGGCTACATAGTAGGTTCTTCCTGTACTATCACCACTGATAGAAATTTCTAAGCTATCTAGATTTGATTGAGATAGAGTAAGTCCGGTAAAAGTAGCGGATGTCCAACTGTAAGAGCCTCTTAAAGTTACAGTTCCTTGATTTTGCAAACTGCCGTCATAGTAAAGGTCGACACTCATTACAGAGTTGTTTTTACTTGCGTATCCGTAAACCCATACTACGATTTGTGTAGCTTGGGCTATTGAACTGATTGTTCCCATGGTATATCTATCTACATTTGTGGCTGTACCTCCATTATTTACGTTATCTGTGGTAGTTCCCGCGGTTGGTTGCACAACCGTTTCGTCAATTTCTGTATAGTGTGTTGTTGCTGTACTGGTCCATTGGATAGTCGTAGTATCGCCGTTAGGTCTAATGTTGGTATTTAAAGCATATGTATGAGGAGTAAAGATGATAAAAAAAATAAAAAGAGATAATAGAGAAAGGGATTTCTTATTTAATATTAACTTGAAAATCATATGATACTACTAATTTCATCAACCGAAGGCTTGGAAGGTGGTTCTTTATTTACAGCGGGTTTTGATTTGGTAAAGGTTTTAGGCTTAGGTTTGGATTTTGGTTTTAATTGCGGCTTGTTTATAGAATTAGGTTTTGAATTAAAATCAGATTCAAGCTTATTGTGGATATTGTTTGGATTAACGACTTTAGGTTTCTTCACCGATTTTATTTTATCAGATGCTCTTTTAGATATTCTATTATCGTTATCTTTACCTAATTTTTTTAAATTTCTAGTAAAAGTATTTTTATTTCCATCCATTTTTGGCGGTACTCTTAGAATATCACCCGATTTAATAATGTAAGGAGGTCTGAGTTTGTTTGTCTTAGCAAGTAATTTCCAATTAACATTATATCTATCAGATAAAGAATTTATATCATCACCTTTCCTTGCTTTATATTGAACCCAATTTTTCATGATCCATTTTTGTCTTTTTTTCTTTATTATGATTTTTAAAAGCAAGAAAATTAAAAAGAAAATGACAGATAAAATTATTGCCAAACCTTTAAGAGTCGGGAACACAATGAAGTAGATTGGTCTGGTTTCAATGGTAATCGGATTGCTCGAACCTGTTTCCCCAATCACGGCAGCTGCATTTCCGTCATATGTGACTATTCCTTTAGCTTTATAAATTGATCCAAAAGTTGGGGATTTTACATCGTAGTTGTAAGTAGCCACATCACTTCTAAATATGGGGTATTGCCCACCGAAAATTATTATTTCTTTATCTAACAAATTAGAGACTCTCACTTTTACATCAGTATCTACGGAAACATTTCCAGTATTACTAACGCTTAAACTTAATGTTAGTTTATCCAAGCCTTTTCTTTTTACTAAAATATCGCTTAGACTTAATTTTCTGATGATTTCCCCAGGAATTGTGATAGCTACCCTAAGACCCGTTCTTACCGAAATAGAAATTCCTGCTGATTCTGACGGAGGTTTTTTTTCTTGAATTAAGATACATCCGTTGTGTTCTCCAACTTCCACATCTTCAGGAACATTTATCGTAAAGGGAATTGTTTCTTCGGACATGGGGTATAGTGTTACTTCGTTTTTATCCAAAATCACCCAGTTTCCGATGCCTTTCTTATCTTGGGAATATTGTTTACAGGCAAATCCTCCGTCTGTAGATTTAGTATAATCTGCGGCATAAACTACAAAAGCTTTGGTTTCATTGGTATTGTTTATAACTCTAATTCCTTCGTCTATTGTTTTTCCAGGGTCTGCTGTATGAATAAAAATTGATTCGGTTCTGGGATTGTCTTCTCTGGGGAAAGCAGGTTTACCTCCAAAACCACTGTATTCAATTGCTTGTGAATAAAATATTTTTGAATAGATGGTAATAAGAATTAAAAATAAAAACAGTTTATAAAACTTAATGTTTTGGGTCTTTTTAAAATTTAAATTCATGAAAAATTAGTTGGCAAGGATGGACAGAACCATGTTGATTGCATAATCTGAAGCAGCGGGTTGTTCAGCAGGAACTTTTTGAGAAATGGAAACTCCTTGTAAAGTCCAATCTCCAATATCATCCGAACCAGCTGCACCTGATAAGATGGTTATGTCATCCGTAACCGTTTCAGAAAATGAGTTTGAAGACCCTGCTGATACTCCTGTGGTTGTGCATGTAGAACAAGATCCTACGGAAATAG
>Ga0116155_10000294_pt1 | contig 47997 bp, 41 predicted proteins | sample AD_UKC032_MetaG_FD_89890 | JGI IMG/M metagenome (GOLD analysis project Ga0116155, IMG submission 89890) | Active sludge microbial communities of municipal wastewater-treating anaerobic digesters from USA - AD_UKC032_MetaG | ecosystem: Engineered > Bioreactor > Anaerobic > Digestate | place: USA...
CGGATTCGGTCATTCAGGGAGAAAATGAAAAATATCGGAATACTGGTACTGATTCTGCTTGCATCAGCAGGATGTTCGGAAAAAGTTGTTTCACCTTCCCTGACAAGGGACAGGGAAGCAAGAGCCGACAACCGCTATGACTATATGCTTGCTGAGGCTCTCAGGCAGAAATACGTTGGTGAATTAAGCGAAGCGGCCACTCTGTTTGAAAAGTGCATAGAGCTGGACAGGAACAGGGCTGTGCCTTACTTTGAACTGGCACAGATGTACTCTGCTGCCGGAATGGGAGGAAAGTCACTGCAATATGCCTCAACTGCAGCAAGGCTTGAGCCCAGTAATTACTGGTACCAGCTTGCCTGTGGTTCTCTGTTCACACAGTATGAGATGAAAGACTCTGCACTGGTTTATTTTTCAAGGGCACTAAAGGCCGACAGCCGGGCAGTGGAGGTGAACGGCATACTGGCAGGACTATATTCAGAAAAGGGTGAGACAGATAAAGCTGATTCACTCTTCAGAATCCTTGACAGCGAAGGCGCCCTTACTCCGGATATGTCACTTATGATGATCTCCGGTCTGCTGGGCATGAATGAACTGGATGAGGCAGCAAGGAGAACAATCAGGCTTCTGGAACAACATCCCGGGGAGACTCGGTTCAGGGCGTTGCTTGCAGATATCTACTATGAACAGGGGTTTAAGGAAAAGAGTGACAGTATTTATACCGGTATAATTGAAAAGAATCCGGATGACATAGAAACACAGCTGCTTTACCTCATAAGCCTTGTTTACCGGAAAGAATACTCCGGCATATCGGGTTTCCTTGGCAATATCTTCAGAAGTGACGTGGTTGAACGAGAAAGAAAAATAGCTGTCGCCCAACGGCTTGCCGGTGACTCTGCCTACATTAAGGATAATGCTGAATCATTGATTGAAAGCCTTACAATCCTGGAGAAGCACTATCCGGATGATGAGGAGATAATGTCATTGCGCCCTGGTGTGTATGAAACCACGGGGATGACTGACCTTGCCATAAAGAGGTATGAAGAAATTCTGAATTCAGTCAAACAGGGCTTCTGGTTCAAGGAGAAGCTTATGATACTCTATGCGGAAAAGAAGGAATATGAAAAGCTTTATAAGCTGGCTGATAATTATTCAAGGGAAAACAACCGCAGCCTGCTCGGGAAAATCTATTATGCTCTTGCCGCGATGGAGCTGAAGGAATATTCAGTGGCTGACACAGAACTGAAAAAGGCTTTGATTCTGGCCGGAAACAATGACGAACTGAAGGTGCAGGTTCTGTCGCTTGCCGGCGACCTTAAATACAGGATGAAGGATTTTGATGCTTCATATAAAAATTATGAAGAGGCGTTGAAACTGGCGCCTGAGGATCCGCTGATTCTGAACAATTACGCCTACTTCCTCGCAGAGGGCGGCGGGGACCTTAAGAAGGCTCTCAGAATGGCAATGAAGGTAATGGAAACAGAGGCCGACAACCCTACTTACATCGATACTTATGCCTGGGTACTGTACAAGATGGGAAAGTACAGGGATGCACACCGGGAGATGATGAGAATATTCGGGACGAGTAGTGAGAGAGACCCGGAATTACTTGAACACATGGGTTTTATAAAAAGAGCGCTGGGAAAATGTGCTGAAGCTGTGATCTTCTGGAAGGAGGCACTCGATAAGGATAATACTAAAACATACCTGGAAGAGGAGATTAGGAAATGTATGCAGGAATAAAGTACACGTTTTTGTTTTCCTTCATTTTACTGATGGCCGGTTGTTCAGGAATAAAAAGGGGAAGAACAACAGAGACCGAAGTTTTGCCTGCCAATGCTGGTTACATGGCTATGATAGGCAATGTGGCTTCAAACAATATTTCAGACAGAGGATTTGAGATCAGAAAAGGCAGTATCGAGCTTGAAGGTACTGAAATAGAAGGAAGATTCGGGCTGCATGCAAGGCTGAACAGCAAGGGCGACTTCTATGCTTCAGTAAGGGGCCCGCTCGGAATTGAACTGGTCAGGCTGCTGATTGTGGGAAATGATATCGCTGCAATTGACCGTTTTAACAGAAAGATCTACATGGGAAATAAAGACCAGGTCCTGGCTAAAAACGGTATGCCGGAAGATTTTATCAGGATAATTTTCGGAGATATGCCATCCGAAGATGAACTTGAATTGATAAGTTCAGGAAAGAATGAGATTATTGTTGGTTCGGGTAATGAGGACTTCAGAAGCGTTATCTCAATCTGTCCTGAAAGCATGAAGATTTGTACCAGGAAAATAGACGCAAAGGCCTCAGGACACGAAATTTACATGACATTCGGACAATTTACGGAGGCTGGCGGAAAAAGATTTCCGTCAGAAATTTCGGTAGAGGAGAAGAAAAAAATGTTTCACGTGAAACTTTTTATCGATGATTTGATTTATGGGTATGATTCTGACATAGAGTTTAACCTGCCGTCATATAAAAGAGAATCGTTTTGAGGTACCTGAACTTCATATTGTTACTGGTTATTGTTCATGTTTCAGGACTTTGGGGCCAGAGCCGGTCGGAACTTGAAGAAATGAGAAAAAAGAATCTTCAGGAGATCGAATATGTTGACAGGCTGCTCAAGACCACAGCAAGTCAGAAAAATGAGAACCTGAATGAACTGAGGGTTATCGGAAAAAAGCTTAGCCTGCGCGAAAATCTGATAGATGAGTATGGCCAGGAAATAGGCCTGCTCGAATACCGGATTGGTTTGAACGCACTTGCAACAGAAATGCTGGAGCAGGATCTCAATGAACTGAGGAATGATTATGCAAATTCAATTGTCAGTGCATATAAAGCAGCAAAAGGCACTCCTGCACTGGCTTTCATTCTCTCATCAGCTGACTTCAACCAGGGATACAAGAGGCTGAAGTATATACAGCGGGTAGCTAAGTACAGAAGAAAGGAAACGGAGACTATTGAGACACTTTATTCACAGCTTCGGGAGACGAAGGAAAGACTCGAAAGAGACCGGAGAAACGTTAGTGATCTTAAGAACAAAGAGATAAGGCAAAAGCAGATATTGCGGGAGGAACAAAGCAGCAAGGAAAGACTTGTAAGTAATCTTAGCCGTAAGGAAAAACAGCTGAAACAGGAGCTTGAAGAAAAAAGAAGGATTGCAAGGCAGATTGAGAAGGAGATAGAAAAACTCATTGAATCAGAGAGAAAGAAAAGCGAAACTGTTCCTATGAGCTCAGAAATGAAGGTAATAGGAGAATCTTTCGGAGAGAACCGGGGAAGAATTCCCTGGCCGGTGGATAAAGGGATTATTACAAGTCATTTCGGAAGTCATCAGCACCCGGTTCTTAAGAATGTGATAGAAGACAATATCGGGATTGAAATCACATCGAGCGGCCCGACAAAGGCTAAATCAGTGTTCAAGGGCGAGGTAGGCGGTGTATTCGCTATCTCTGGAGCAAATATGGCTGTAATAATCAGACACGGGAAATACCTTACAGTATATCAGAATCTGGTAAATGTGGTTGTTAAGTCAGGTGATTCAGTTTCAATGGGGCAGGTTATCGGTGATGTATATGTCGATAACGGAAACGGAGGCAAGGCAGAACTAAAATTTATGGTATACGAGGAAAAGAAAAAGCTTGACCCGGAACTGTGGCTTACAAAAAAATGACTAAATTTTGCAACAAATAAATACCCTTTCAGTTAAAAAATAGTGATAGGGATTCAGGAATGGAAAGCATTACTATTAATTCAGACATTGAAAAACTGCGCGTTGTAGAAACGCTGGTAGATACATTATCGAAGAAACTGGGTATCTCTGACGAGGTATATGGAAAGATTCTGATATCTACTGTGGAAGCAGTCAACAACGCAATATTGCACGGAAACAAGGGTATTGAGGATAAAACTGTAACTGTAGATTTTACGGCTGACGGTAACATGTTTGAAGTTACTGTGACAGACCAGGGCGATGGATTTGATTACAATCACCTGCCGGATCCCACAGATCCGGAAAATATCGAGAACCTTCACGGACGGGGAGTGTTTATTATGAGAAGCCTGGCTGATATAATAGAGTATAACCTGCCGGGTAACCAGGTGAAGATGCGGTTTAAATACTGACTCGGTGAAAGTAAGCTTCCATTACGATATTGAAAAATTCAGACTGCGGGACAGCAGGATAATCAAAAAGACAGTAAATCGTATTGTAACAGATGCGAGGCTGAAGCCGGGCATACTTGATATCATCATTACAAGTGATGAGAAGCTTTATGAAATTAATCGCGAATTTCTCGGTCATGATTACTACACCGATATTGTTACATTCAATTACAATGAAGCAGGCACTGTAAACGGCGAGATATACATCAGCTGGCATAGAGTCAGGTCAAATGCTGCCGAATTCAAGGTGCCGTTCGGCTCGGAAATGAGAAGGGTTATTTTTCATGGCTTGCTTCATTTGTGCGGATATGATGACAGAACAGAGGGGGAGAAGAAAAAGATGTCTGAGATGGAAGAAATGTATCTGGCCTTATCATATGCCGAATGATTTGCAGATATGATATAATTGTGGTTGGCGGCGGCCATGCAGGCTGCGAAGCTTCCCGTATTGCCGCAGTAATGGGAGCAAAGACGCTTCTGGTTACAATGGATATGACCAAACTGGCGCAGATGTCATGCAATCCGGCCATGGGAGGAATCGCTAAGGGTCAGATAATCAGAGAAGTAGACGCATTGGGAGGCGCTTCCGGTATTGTTACTGACAGGTCGATGATTCAGTTCAGGATGCTGAACAGGAGTAAGGGACCTGCAATGTGGAGCCCGAGAGCCCAGTGTGACAGAATGCTTTTCAGCAGGGAATGGCGAAAGATCCTGGAGCACACAGATAATCTTGCTATATGGCAGGAAGAAGCGAGCGGGATCATCGTTGAAAACGGGCGTGTCAGGGGAGTCACTACGACATTTGGAACGGAGTTGCGTGCAGATGCTGTGATACTTACAAACGGAACCTTCCTCAACGGATTAATGCATATAGGTTTTAACACGATGTCCGGAGGAAGGTCAGGCGATAAGGCAACCAGCGGACTGAGTGTACAGCTCAGGGAGCTTGGCTTCGAAGTTGAGCGGCTTAAGACCGGCACAAGCGCAAGGGTCGACGGAAGAAGCGTTGACTTCAGTGCAATGACCGAACAGAAGGGTGATATTGACGGCAGGTGTTTCTCATATCTTCATGACAGGATTGAGATAAGGGATCAGCGTAGCTGCTACATTACACACACGAATGAAAAGGCACATGAAATACTTCGTGACGGCCTCAGATTTTCTCCGTTGTACACAGGAAGAATAAAGGGACGAGGACCTAGATACTGCCCGAGTGTCGAAGATAAAATCGTGACCTTTGCTGAGAAGGAATCACATCAGCTGTTTCTTGAACCCGAGGGGTGGGAAACGAATGAATATTATATAAACGGTTTCGCCAGCAGCCTTAAGCTGGAGACCCAGATTTCTGCCCTTAGGGAAATAAAAGGACTGGAGAATGTAGTTATATACAGACCCGGATATGCAATAGAATACGACTTTTTTCAACCGACTCAACTGAAGCACTCTCTGGAAACCAAGAGAATTGAAGGTCTTTTCTTTGCTGGTCAGATAAACGGCACAACTGGTTATGAGGAGGCTGCTGCACAGGGATTGATGGCTGGAATCAATGCTGTTCAGAAAGCAGGAGGAAAGGCGCCCTTCGTTCTTAAGCGGGATGAAGCTTATATTGGTGTTCTTATTGATGACCTTGTGACAAAGGGAGTCGATGAGCCCTACAGGATGTTCACATCAAGGGCAGAGTACAGAATCATGCTGAGACAAGACAATGCAGACGAGAGGCTGACAAAAAAAGCTCTTGAACTTGGAACAGCCGGACCGGAAAGAATTTCAAGGCTGGAGGAAAAATACCGGAAGGCGGATGAAGTTATTGCATTTCTGAAGAGCCGGAGTATTTCACCCGAAGAAATAAACGGGTTCCTGAAAGAGAAAGGAACTGCTGAAATCAATCAGAAGATTAAGGCTGTCAACATTGCAGCCAGACCCCAGGTTAGCCTTGAAGAGCTTTTGCAAAGAATTTCCGGTTCGGAAAACTTAAGCTATGCCGGTTCTGAACGAAGAACGGAGATCATTGAAGCAGCTGAAATCAGAATCAAGTATTCAGGATATCTTGAAAGGGAACGAGGCATAGCCGAAAAGATCATAAGGCTGGAGGATCTGAAAATTCCAGCCGAGATTAAATACGAGGAACTCGCATCAATATCAACTGAGGGAAGACAGAAATTGTCGAAGATCAGACCCGCCACCATCGGCCAGGCTTCAAGAATCAGCGGAGTTTCTTCTTCAGATGTTTCAATTCTTATAATGTATCTTGGCAGATAATATTCAATGTTCCACGTGGAACATTAATTCTTTATACATTATGAATATTGCAGGAAAAATTATTGATGTGCATACCAGGCGCATTTATCCAGGGATTATCACTATTTCAGGAGGCAGAATAGCGTCGATAACCGAGACTGAGAAAAGTCCGGATCATTTCATAATGCCCGGGTTGGCTGATGCACATGTGCATATAGAAAGCAGTATGCTTGTGCCTTCCCATTTTGCTGTCGCTGCCGTCCGGCATGGTACGGTTGCTGTTGTAACTGACCCGCATGAGATTGCAAACGTTCTGGGAAGGGATGGAGTAAACTTCATGCTTGAAAACGCGGAAAACGTTCCTGTAAAAATCGTTTTCGGAGCACCCTCATGCGTACCGGCGACATCATCGGAAAGCGCAGGAGCCAGGATAAGCTCATCAGATATACAGGAAATGATAGGAGAAGGCAGGGTAAAATTCCTGGCAGAAATGATGAACTTTCCGGGAGTTGTTTATAATGATGCAGACGTGCATCATAAGCTTGAAGCAGCCAGAAATGCCGGCATTCCGATTGACGGGCACGCACCAGGCCTGACGGGAGAAGAATTGAAAAAATACATATCAGCAGGAATCAGTACTGATCATGAATGCACATCAATTGAGGAAGCTCTTGAAAAAATTTCAGGCGGAATGAAAATTCTGATCCGGGAGGGAAGCGCTGCAAAAAACCTCGACATACTGGCTCCGTTGATCAGCTATTACCCCGACAAAGTGATGCTTTGCACCGATGACCTCCACCCTGAGACTCTTCTGCGCGGACATATCAACAATCTGGTGAGCCGGCTGATTTCGATGGATTATAATTTGTTCGACGTAATCAGGGCTGCATCGGTAAATACATTCGAACACTATGGCATCAGTGCGGGTACGCTTAAGACCGGAGATCCGGCAGATTTGATCATTGTCGATGATCCGCAAACCATGAACGTATTGCAGACATGGATAGACGGAAAGTGCGTGTTTGACGGAGAAAAGCCACTGTTCTCTCCGGGAGAAATCATTAAAATAAACAAATTCAAATGCACACGGGTGCTGCCCGATGAAATCAGGGTGATCAATGAAGGGGGCAAAATACACTTAATTGTGGCCAGAAACGGGGAGTTGACAACAGATGCAGACATCGTGACGGCAGGAGAGGGGGACTTTGTAACCTCCAGGCCCGAAGAAGATATTCTTAAAATTGTTGTCAAAGAGCGATACAATGACAAACCTCCGGCTGTTGGATTCATTCGGGGTTTCGGGATTAAAAGCGGTGCTATGGCCTCGTCGGTGGCCCATGACAGTCATAATATAATAGCGGTCGGCACGAACGACCGTGACATTGTAGCAGCCATAAACCTCATTGTGGACGCAGGCGGAGGAATGTCGGTAGTTTCTGAAGAAGTCTCTGAAATACTTAAACTTCCGGTAGCCGGAATCATGTCAGACCTGCCCGTGACCGCCATGGCATCACGGTATGAGAGACTTTCTGAAACGGCCAGAGGCTTGGGATGCAGGCTGGATGCACCCTTTATGACACTTTCTTTCATGGCGCTCCTGGTTATACCTAAACTGAAGATGAGCGACAGGGGCCTGTTTGACGGCTTGATTTTCAAACACATACCTCTATTTGTACCTGATACTTACAGCAAGTACAAAACTCATTAGCCTGGTGATCCGGAATCCATTCCCGTCGACCTTAAGTACAATATAATGAGCAGATTAAATTAATTCAGCTCATCTCTTCCCTGCCATGCCGGCATTTGTCATGTCATTATTTCTAACTTTGCTCCTGTTATAACAGAGCCTCCCTCAGGAGGCCCATACCCTTAGCCCAGCGGAAGAAACGAATCAGTGAAATGGCTGTATCAGCAGGAGAGAAATTGAAACCAACAGTATCCGCCCTGCCCGACAAGCCGGGTGTATACCAGTTCATAGACGCTTCCGGAACCATTCTTTATGTCGGAAAAGCCCGCAGCCTGCGCAAAAGAGTAGCCTCCTACTTTACAAAAAACCAGTCAGGAAAAACCCTGGTGATGCTCTCGCGGGCCGCCGACCTGCGCCATATCGTTGTAGATAATGAATCGGAAGCGCTGCTTCTTGAAAACAGCCTCATTAAAAAACACCAGCCGAGATACAACATCCTCCTTAAGGATGATAAGACGTACCCATGGATATGTGTTAAGAATGAGCACTTTCCGAGAGTTTTCATGACACGGAAACTGATCACTGACGGATCAGCCTACTTCGGCCCGTATACCTCTGTTCCTGCAGTCAGAACGCTGCTGGAACTGATCCGGCATCTGTTCCAGATACGCACCTGCTCTCTTCCTCTTAATGCCGGATCAATTGCCGGGAACAAGTTCAGGGTTTGCCTGGAATACCACATGGGAAACTGCAAGGCACCGTGTGTGGGCCTTATCAGTGAAAACGAGTATAATCTTCAGGCTGACAGGATAAAGGAAATTATCAGGGGAGATCTCTCCGGGGTGACTTCATACCTGGAATCACTGATGCGTCAATATGCCTCTGATCTGAAATTCGAGGAGGCACAAAAAATCAAGGAAAAGCTTGAACTTTTGTCAAGATACCGCAGTAAGTCAGTGGTAGTCAACACTTCCGTAAAGAATGTTGACGTATTTGGCACCTCGTCCGGAGATGGGTCAATGTACGTCAGTTATATGAAAGTGGTTTCGGGCGCCATAGTCCAGTCATGGTCCGTTGAACTGAAAATGAGGATGGAAGAGGAAAAGGAGTCACTTCTCTCAACCGCAGTGACTGAGATAAGACAACGGGTGTCAAGTGACTCTCCCGAGATTATTGTTCCTTTTATGCCTGATATTCAGCTTGATAAGCTAAAATATACCGTTCCACAACGGGGAGACAGATATAAACTGCTTGAGCTGGCCAACCGCAATGCTGTGTTTTTCAGGTTGGAAAGGCAAAAGAAAACCGCAGAACGATCGAAGGAAAACCGCACTGAAAAGAACCTGGAAAAAATGAAGAAGGACCTTCACATGCCAGTGCCGCCTCTTCACATCGAATGTTTCGACAACTCCAACATACAGGGTGAATATGCCGTGGCGGCATGTGTTGTTTTCAGGAACGGCAGGCCAAGCAGCAAAGAGTATCGTCATTTCAACATTAAAACAGTGAAAGGGCCGGACGATTTCGCCTCTATGGAAGAGGTCATCCACCGGCGATACAGGAGGATGCTTGACGAGCAGACGCCGTTGCCTCAACTCGTGGTTATTGACGGCGGAAAGGGGCAGTTATCGTCAGCTGTCAAAAGCCTTGATGCGCTTGGCCTCAGGGGCCGCATGACAGTGATAGGAATAGCCAAGAAACTCGAGGAAATATATTTCCCTGGCGATTCCGTTCCGCTCTATCTTGACAAGAACAGCATAACCCTGAAAATTATCCAGCACCTGCGAAACGAGGCTCACAGGTTCGGTATTAATTTCCACAGGGGAAAGAGAAGCTCCGTCATGAACCGTTCACTCCTCGATGAAATTCCGGGCATAGGGGAGAAGACAAAAGAACGGCTGCTGAAAAAATTTGGTTCCGTCAGAAAAATCTCTGATGCAACCGAAGGTGAACTGGAAAAGGTAATTGGTGCCCAAAAAGCCGCTGTTCTGGTTGCAGCACTTAAAAAATGATTTTTTTCCACGTGGAACAGTTTGGCTCCACGATGGCCATAAACTTCAGATATACAGCACTTAATGGTGCTTTACCTGAATCGTTAACTGCGTGAGAATTAAATATTTTCCCTCAGGCTGGCAGTCCCCCGAAGATTTTCTTCAGAAAACGGTGAAAAGAGTGAATACCGTCAGCTTTCCAGAACATCATTATGCACTGATGGTGGATCAGGTTGACATCTTCCTTTTCAAGGGCGGCGATTGTCTCTTTTGATTCTGCCCCCTGCTGAATCCAGAGATCTTTTATTCCGTGTGCAATTGCCTCTTTTGCCACAGTAAGTGTTTCCTCCTTCGGCGTCATAAAGATCAGGCCCCTGATATCTGAAGGCAGGTCGCTTACCGAGTTGTAGCATTTGACTCCGTCAATTGTTTCGGCTGCGGGATTGACGGGTACAACGTCCATCCCCTTCTTGCGCAGGTCGCGAAACATGACCTGTCCGAATTTCTTCGGGTCTCTTGACACTCCGACTATTGCATAGGTGCCAAGCGAGAGAAAGCGGTTTACATCTTTCATTTCCTTCTTAGTGTTGAGAATATTACAAATTCAATCAAAGCTGACTTTGTCTCTGAGTCAGGGTACTCTTCAAGTATACGGATGGCGCGGTCAGAGTACTCCTTCATTGCTGCCTCGGCATAGTCAAGTCCTCCGTGTTTTTTTACGAACTCAATTACCTCCCTGATATCCCTGTTGCCTTTTTTCTTTTTCCTGAGCAGCCTGATTATATGCCGGCGCTCTATTGGCCCTGTTTCACGCAGTGCATGGATAAGAGGCAGGGTAATTTTCTTTTCCTTGATGTCATTGCCCACCCTCTTGCCGGTTAGCCCTTCGCCTGTATAATCGAGCAGGTCGTCCTTAATCTGAAAAGCAATGCCTATATTTTCTCCCATCTCCTTCATCCTGGCGATGGTTTCCGGATCATCGGTGACGGAGCTTGCGCCGCACGCTGTGCAAGCCGAGATAAGGGCGGCGGTTTTCATCCGGATAATCCGGAAATAATCTTCTTCCCTGATGTCAAGCTTGCGGGTCTTCTGCAACTGAACCAGCTCACCCTTCACTATTTCCCGTACCGCATCCGAGACTATGCCGAGCATATTGAAACGTTGCTTTTCAACGCTGATCAGCAGACCCTGGGCCAGGAGATAGTCACCAACCAGGACTGCTATCTTGGAATTGTACAATACGTTGATTGAAGGGAGTCCGCGCCTTTCGGAGGCATCGTCCACCACGTCATCATGTACAAGGGTTGCCGTGTGAAGCAGTTCGATGAAGGTCGCTGCGATATATGTTGTCTCATTGATTGTACCGTTCAGCCTGGCAGTCAGAAAGACAAGCAGAGGCCTCATCTGTTTTCCTTTCCGGCGAAGAAAATTATCAAGGATTACATGAAAGAAGGGGATATCGCTCTGGAGAGTGTGTCTGAAATAGGATTCAAACTCACGCATTTCTGCCGCCACCGGTTTCTTTATATCTGAAAGGCCTGCCATCCCTGGCTGAATCTGTGAGTATCAAAAATAAGACAAAATGCGGAACAAAATGTTCCGGGAGGGAGGTTTGATTATTACCTGACTGAATATAGTTCAGGATTTCTTCTCTTCCAGGAATTTTTTCTGGAAGACCAGGATAGCCAGAACCCCGGTGGTAATAGATGTGTCAGCGAGGTTGAATACCGGTCTGAAGAAAATAAATGACTGTCCCGGCCTGAACGGTGACCAGTCGGGCCAGTGGGTATCAATTATCGGGAAATAGAGCATGTCAACCACCCTGCCATGCAGAAATGTTGAATATCCGCCTCCTTCAGGAAAAAGTACCGCGGTTGTGTGCCAGCTCTCGCTGAATATCATGCCATAGAATGCACTGTCAATCAGATTACCGGCCGCCCCGGCTATAATTGCGCTTACCGACAGGATCAGGCCTGTATTGGCATTCTTTTTTATGATGCTGTCAAGATACCATGCTAATCCGGCAATGGCCACCATCCGGAATATTGTGAGGGCAACCTTGCCGGTTTTGCCACCCCACTCCATGCCAAAGGCCATACCGTTATTTTCAAGAAAATGGATCCTGAACCAGTTTCCCAGAACCGGGATTTCATCGCCAATCACCATGTTGGTTTTCACGATGATTTTTGCAATCTGATCTACAATCAGTATGGAGAAGATGAGAAGCAGTGCCTTTGTCCGGTTCGACATCACGTTCGAATTTGGCCGCAAAATAGCAAAAAAAACGGCAATGATCTCATTTAAATGCTTATAGTGTATTATCCGGTCACACTGCCCCTGGAGGGGATCAATAATAAAGGAATCTCTTGATCTTCAGTGTTGCGGTCTTCTGAAACGGTTCGGGCTGATAAACCACCAGTTGCAGCTGGCTGTACCTGTTCACCCGTGAATTGACATATCGTTGCAGCTCTTCGAGATATTCGTTGATTATCAGCTCTGCCTGGTCGGTAAAATCCTTCTTCATCTGTGCATATTTGGCCTGAAGTTCCTCGATATTCAGGTGAACCATCGCCACAAGCTTGCCCTTCTTTTGCACAACCAGAGATTCGATAACATGGCCGAAATCATTTATAACTGATTCGATCTCTTCCGGGTAGATGTTTTCCCCGCTTGATCCAACTATCATGTTTTTGAGCCTTCCCCTGATGCTCAGATAGCCATGTTTGTCAACTGCTCCGAGATCACCGGTCCTGAACCATCCGTCAGGCGTAAGCACCTCGGCAGTCATTGCCGGCTCGCGGTAATACCCTTTCATCACATTTTCTCCCCTTGCCCATATCTCCCCTTCGCCGGTTACGGGATCCGGATTGTTTATCTTAAGGGTTACGCCCTGCATTGCTGGTCCGGTTGAGCCGAGCCTGCATGATCCAACCTTCGTGCCGGCAAGCAGGGGGGAGGTTTCGGTGAGACCGTAACCTATTGCATACGGGAATTTTGCATCAAGCAGAAACTGCTCTACAGTTGGATTGAGTTTTGCACCTCCAACGCCGAAGAACCTGAGTCTGCCACCAAATGCCTTGTATATTTTCCTGCCCGCAATCCTGTTGAGAAGACGGCGGAACAGGGGAGTGCCATAAAGGAATGCCACAACCTTGCTTTTGTTGAATGTCGGGGCCACTTTCCCGAAATAGACCTTTTCCATTATCAGCGGCACAGTAAGCATTGTTGTGGGTCTCACCTGTTCAAGTGCAGGAAGAAGAACGGAAGGTGTAGGAGCCTTGCGCAGGTACCATATCATTGCACCGTTGAATAGCGGCAGCACCAGCCCGAGTGTTTGCTCATACGTATGTGACAGTGGCAGTATTGAAAGGAAAACATCACTCTCAACCACATACTGTATTGTCATAACCTGCCTGGCGGTAAAGCAGATATTCCTGTGCGTCAGCATTACCCCTTTTGACTTGCCGGTTGTGCCTGATGTATAGATAATCACAGCCAGGTCATCCTCGGCCACATTGTATTCTCCTGACGGCTCGGAGCCGCCAACGAACCGTGCCTGTTGGTTGCCTGATATGATCCCGAAATCGTCTGTTGCAATCACCGTTTCAAGTGCTTCCGGCTTTATCCCGGCAACCTTATGGGTAAGATTGCCCGAAAGGAACAAAGCCCTGGCTTCTGAGTGATTCAGCACGTTTGCAATCTCTCCCGGAGTGAAGTCAGGCAGTATGGGTACGGCTACTGCACCCATTGAGGTGATTGCAAGATAGGCCACGCCCCAGTTGGGCATGCTGGTGCTCAGAATAGCCACCCTGTCGCCGGGTCTGATCCGGTGATCTTCAAGGAGCCTCATTACTGAGCGCGCTCTTTCCCTGAGCTGGTAATAGGTAATAACATCCTCTCCCACAAATCCCATCGCCTGGTTCTTTCCGTGTTTCCTGAAGCTCTCCCCGGCAAGATACGGGATTGTCAACATCTCGTCATTATTCATTGGCTATGAATGTATTGGGCGCAAAGATACTCTTTAAATAATATGTACGACATTTAAACGTATAAATATCATCCTTAAATATGCCTGTAAACAAATATCGGTCTAAATAGTTTATTTTTGCGTAGACCAAACACTTGCACAGATGGCCCTGATACGGGTAACCAAGGAATTTCGTTTTGAGATGGCACATGCCCTGTGGAACTATGACGGTCCCTGCCGGAACGTTCATGGTCACTCATATATCCTCTATGTGACTCTGGCCGGGGACCCGGTAAATGATCCTGACCATCCCAAGAACGGGATGGTGATTGATTTCGGCGATCTCAAGAAGATTGTCCGTGAAAATATCGTCGACAGGTTTGACCATTCCCTGATGGTCTCGGCACTGGCTCCCGCCGCCACCCTTGAAGCATACCGTCAGCACTTCGGCAATGTAATAGTGTCGTCGTTCCAGCCCACATGTGAAAACCTGGTGGCAGACATTGCGGCCACCCTGAAGGGAAGGGTGCCGGAGGGCACATATCTTCACAGTATCAGGTTATATGAAACAGCCACTGCCTGCGCGGAGTGGCATGCATCCGACAACAGATGAAAGAGGCAGATAATGACAGGAGGCTCTATCTGCTCGATGCGTACGCATTGATTTTCAGATCTTATTATGCCTTCATAAGAAATCCCCGTGTTACATCCCGGGGGATGAATACCTCGGCCATTTTCGGTTTCCTGCTTACCCTGGAGGATCTGCTGTCAAAACAGAGACCCACTCATATTGCCGTTGTTTTCGATCCGCCGGGGCCCACTTTCAGGAGCGAGCTTTACCCGGCCTACAAGGCGAACCGTGATGCCACTCCGGAAGACATCAGGATTGCCGTTCCCTACATCAAGCGTCTCCTTGCCGCCTTCCGGATACCGGTAATAGAGGTTCCGGGTTTCGAAGCTGACGATGTGATCGGGACTCTCTCGCGCAAGGCGGCAGAGCAGGGTTACAGGGCATTCATGATGACCCCTGACAAGGATTTCGCCCAGCTGGTAACTGATAATGTGCTCATGTACAGGCCAGGACGCTCTGGGGGTGAGGCAGAGATCTGGGGCAGGGAAGAGATAATAAGGGAATACGGTGTCGCTCCCGAGAATATTACCGATCTGCTGGGGCTGATGGGTGACGCCTCCGACAATATTCCCGGCGCCCCCGGAATAGGCCCGAAAACGGCCTGTAAGCTCATTTCAGAGCACGGGGCAATTGAGAGGCTGCTTGAAAACACTTCGGCGCTACAGGGCCGCCAGAAGGATATTATCGAACAGAACCGGGAACAGATCCTCCTTTCCAAACGTCTCGCAACAATTGAACAGAACGTGCCGGTTGAATTCAGGCATGAAGAGCTTCACAGGCAGGAGGTGGATACTGATGCCCTCAGAAAACTCTACGAGGAGCTCGAGTTCAGCACCATGGCTTCGAAGCTTGCGGCCAGCGGGGCACAGCAAACTTCACGGACAGACCTCCTGTCACATCCGCAGGATGATACCACGGCACGGGACTCGGCATCTGTTGCCGCACGGCCTCAGCCGGGAGAAGCACAGGGATCCCTCTTCGGGGAGATATCCTCACCTGCTGAAAATACAAAGGCAAACATAAACACCACTCCTCATAATTACACCCTGATAGAAACGAAGGAGGAAGCAGCAAGGCTGGCCACGGAGCTTTCATTGTTAACCGATTTCTGTTTTGATACAGAAACCAATTCCCTTGATCCGCTCAATGCGCAACTTGTTTCAATATCCTTTTCGTGGAAGCGCGGCTCAGGCACCATGCTCTGGCTCCCGCCAGAAAAAGACGAGGCGTTGAAACTACTGGAGCCACTCCGGCCGGTGCTTGAAAATGAAAAGATAAGGAAGACCGGGCAGAACCTGAAGTTTGACATACAGGTGCTTGCAGGATACGGTATTAGCGTCAGGGGACCGCTGTTTGACACAATGCTTGCCCATTACCTTCTTGAGCCTGACATGCGCCATAACATGGATCTGTTGTCAGCACAGTACCTTGGATATGAACCCGTTCATATAGAGGAGCTTATTGGAGAAAGAGGACCGCGGCAGAAAACCATGAGGGATGTTGACAAAGTAAAAGTCAGGGAATATGCTGTTGAGGATGCTGACGTGACATGGCAGCTGATGAAGATCTTTGAGCCAATGCTCAGAAAGCAGGAACTGGACACGCTGGCATCGGATATAGAAATGCCTCTTATCAGGGTACTGGCGGCCATGGAGCGCACCGGGGTGCTGCTGGACGAGACTGTCCTGAAAAATTACGCCGTCACGCTTCGTGAGAACATAATCAGGCTGGAACAGGAGATATACACATTTGCCGGGCATGAGTTCAATATATCATCGCCGAAGCAGCTTGGCGACATCCTTTTCGTAAGGCTGCGGCTCGACGACAATGCCAGGCTTACGAAGACAAAGCAGTACCGTACCGATGAGGAGGTGCTCCAGCGTCTTACGGGGAGGCACCCAATAATTGAAAAGGTGCTTGAGTACCGCGGACTGAAGAAGCTTCTTTCAACCTATGTGGAAGCGCTTCCACTGCTTGTCGACCCCGGTACAGGCAGGATTCACACAACATATAACCAGGCGGTTGCCTCCACCGGCAGGCTAAGCTCCACCAATCCGAATCTTCAGAACATTCCGGTGCGTGATTCCGAAGGCCGCGAAATTCGCAAGGCATTCATTCCCGCCGGGGGTAAAATTTTCCTCAGTGCAGACTACTCCCAGATAGAATTAAGGCTTATGGCTCATCTTAGCGGAGACAGCGCCATGATAGCAGATTTTCTCTCCGGGCACGATATTCATTCTGCGACGGCTTCAAAGATTTTCGGGGTGCCGGTGACGGATGTTACCCGCGAGATGCGTGCAAGAGCCAAGACAGCCAACTTCGGGATCATTTATGGCATCTCGGCTTTCGGCCTTTCAGAGAGGCTTACAATAGGCCGCAAGGAGGCAAAGGAGCTGATTGATGGCTATTTCAGTTCATATCCGGGGGTGAAGGCATACATGGATGAGAGCATACGTAGGGCCAGGGAGCTGGGATATGTGACAACAATGTTCGGCAGGAGGCGTTACCTGCCAGATATTCATTCGAGGAACCAGGTTGTACGGGGCAACGCTGAACGCAACGCCATCAACGCACCCCTGCAGGGCAGTGCTGCCGATATAATCAAGATTGCAATGGTGAGAATCGCCTCCAGGCTGGAACGCGAGATGCCCGGAGCGAAGATGATACTCCAGGTGCATGACGAACTCATTTTCGAGGTGGATGAAGAATACGTGGAAAAACTCGCCGGGCTGGTCAGAGAGGAAATGAAGGGAGCCGCTCAGCTGAGTGTACCGCTGGAGGTTGATACAGGTACCGGGTATAACTGGCTGGAGGCACACTGACAATGGCAGCGGAGGTCAGGGTTCTGTATTTCGGAGCGGCACAGGATGCCGCGGGGAGAACCGACGAGCAATTGACGGCGGGGGATACTGCGTCATTGCGCAACCAGCTGATATCCAAATACCCTGCCCTGAATCAGATTCCATTCCGGATGGCCCTGAACAAAACATTGCTGAAAGAAGAGTCTGCCTTGCGAAAAAGTGATATTATTGCAATACTGCCTCCTTTCCAGGGGGGCTGAAAACTACAATTCAGAAGATGAGAAACAGGTATCTGGTCGGGGGGCCGATAACACCTATACTTATATCAGAGTTGATGACGCTTGGCAGCGATGATACAGCTGCAGGAGCAGTTTCAATCTTCATCGGGAAGGTACGTGATGATGAGACTGACGGAAAGCGGGTAACAGCAATTGAATATTCTGCCTACGAGGAAATGGCAGTCAAAGCGGCGGAAGAGGTGATCTCGACTGTAAGGGCAGCTTTCAGCGATGTAAGGTCAGTCATCATTGTGCACTCCCTGGGAGTGGTGAAAGCAGGCGAGGCGTCGCTGTTTTTAATGGTCACAGCGGGTCATCGTGATCACGCAACCCGGGCGTGCCGCCATGCTCTTGAAATGGTTAAAGAGCGGCTGCCCGTTTGGAAAAAGGAGATATATTAGTATTTCAGATCCCTGCCGGAGCCTTCAGCAGTGATGCATATTTCGCCCTGTCTCCGGCGATCTCGACTGCTTTCCTGATCTGGGCGTCACGGCTGACTGAGTATTCTACTGTTCCCCAGTCATAGAAATACCTTCCGGCAAGCTCGGACTCTATCAGTTCTGTCACATCCGTAAGGTAAAGCGCCATCTCCCTGTCAAGGGTATGGCTGAGACCCGTTTTCAGCTTCTCAATCGCCTCCCTGTTTGCGTCATACAGGCCTTCCTCCATTGCCGTCCTGGACAGCTCTCCCAGGATACTCTCAGAGTCGGTGCGATATGAAAAACTCCTTTCCTTAAGGAAATTCTTAAACTGATCAAGGTCTTCTGTTCTGATCTTCAGGCTGTCAAGCACCGGTGGCTGGGGATGTGACCAGTAATATTCAGTGGCAAAGTCGAATATCATGTTCTGCACGAACAGTTCGCTTGTGAACCTGTTGAGCATGTCTGAAGGTACTGCTACATCGGGGATGATCCCGCCACCATCCTTTACAGGCCTGCCGTTTTTGGTTTTAAAGGTTTTTGTGAGCGAATCGGGAATAAATCCCACGCTCCCGTCCTCATTGCGGTTGGAGAAGTCAACAGCCTGAATGCATCTCCCGCTGGGAATATAATACTTGGCCGTGGTCATTTTCACCTGGGCCTTGTAGCTCAGGGGGCGTGCCACCTGTACAAGGCCTTTTCCGTATGACCTTTCTCCGACAATGACTCCACGGTCAAGGTCCTGCAGGGCGCCTGCCACAATTTCTGATGCGGAGGCAGAACTCCTGTTAATAAGGACCACCACCGGCATGTCGGGAGCAACCGGTGTCTTGTTTGTGCGGAATACCGCATCATATTGCTTTGCCCTCCCCCTGGTGCTTACAACCTCCTGTCCCGGTTTGACGAAGAGATTTACAATTTCGGCAGCCTCAGTGACCAATCCTCCGGGATTGCTTCTCAGGTCGAGGATCAGGTCTTCGGCTCCCTGTTTGTCCCTGAGGTCAATCAGAGCTTCACGTACTTCCGCGATGCAGTTCTGAGTGAAGTTGGTAAACCTGATATAACCGGTATTTTCGTCAACCATACCGTAATACGGGACGGCCGATATTGCAATTCTTTCTCTTCTGAGCTTTTTCGGAATATCCTGGCCGTTACGCCTGATTATGATTTCTGCCTCGGTACCGGGTTCGCCCTTGAGCATGTTTGATGCCTTGTCGGAAGAAACTCCCTTCAGGGATGTTCCGTCAATGCTTATCATCAGGTCTCCGGGCCTGATACCGCTTCTGTCTGCAGGGAAACCCTGGTAAACATTTGTTACAAGGATATAATCACCTGATTTTCTGATTAGAGAACCGAACCCGCCATACTTGCCGGTTGTCATGAAATCAAGATCACCGGTCTCTTCTTCGGGATAGTAGACGGTATACGGGTCCAGGGTTGCAAGCATGCTGTTGATGCTTCTTGTAACAAGTTTCTCCGGATCGATCTCATCCACATAAAAGGCATTCAGCTCCCTGAAAAGGGAAATGTAGATGTCAAGATTTTTGGTGAGTTTAAAGTCCTTGTTCTCCTGTCCCCCAAGCAGAAATCCGAGGGTAATCACTGCCGTCAGGGCAATTACCGGAACCAGAACTATCTTGTTTATTTTTTTACTTCTCATCAGTCAAATTTTCACAAAGTTAATATTTAAGCCCTGATACTCTTGATATCGCTTCAGCAACGCATTTTTCGGCATATGAATAAGGCCTGATCGTGGTGTCTGTCCAGATCAGGGCTATGTCTGCGTGACGTCCGGTCTGTTTCATTAACGAGACCAGTGTCTCTTTGTTTTTCCTCCATGCTTCCCTGATTCTTCTTCTCATGAGATTGCGGTCAGCTGCTTTTTTGAAATGCCTTTTGGGCACGGTAATGAGCACCCTGACAGAATGTATCCCGGCAGCAGCAGGAGTAAAACGGCAGATTACCCTCAGTGATGGCATATTCAGGGATTTCCCTTCAGCAAAGAGCTCGCTTATTGCTATAACCCCGCAGAGTCTCTCGCTCTTTTTGAATGATGCCTTCTGCATTTTAATTGTAAAAAGAAAGCATCAATCCGGGTGGAAGGATGCTTCCGGTTGTATTCTATGATTAACCTGTGCTATTTGTGATTCCTGTTAAAATCCTTAAGGAAGTTGTCAATTGCCATAGTCATTGATGGAGCTTTGGGATTGGGGGCCTGGAGGTCAAGCCTGAAGCCCTCGTTGGTGACCGCCTCGGCAGTAGTTGGTCCGAAGGCCGCAATCTTAACATCACCCTGCACGAAGGTAGGGAAGTTTTCCTTGAGAGACTTGATTCCCGAAGGGCTGAAGAACACGATCAGGTCATAGTCGAGCTCCTTGGAATCGAAATCCCTGCTTATCGTGCGGTACATTGTGCCGATAGTGTGCCGGATCTTATGCCTTGCAAGAAGCTCGGGAATATCTGATTTGTGCGGGTCTGAAAGTGGAACGAAGAAGTTTTCCTCCTTGTGCTTGATTATTACGTCAATAAGGTCTTCGAAGTTGGCTTTGCCGTGGAATATCTTCCTTTTCCGGTAAACGATGTATTTCTGCAGGTAAAACGCCACGTTCTCGGTAATGCAGAAGTATTTCAGCGTTTCAGGAACCGCTAACCGCATCTCCTCGCAGATTCTGAAATAATGGTCTATTGCAGTCTTCGAGGTGAAAATGATTGCAGAGAAGTCACCAAGGTTGATTTTTTGCTGTCGGAAATCCTTCGCGGAAATGCCTTCAACCTGAATAAACTGTTTGAAATCTATTTTCAGGTTGTATTTTTTTGCGAGCTCGAAATATGGGGATTTCGGATTGTTTGGCTCAGGCTGCGACACTAATACCTTCCTTATTTTCAAAGCCTTAAGTTTTTAGTTCAACCTTCACATTCATGCCGCCGGTCAGTATACACCAAGTAGTTTGAGAATGACCAGGACGGGCAGAACTTCAAGGGCACAAAGGTACAAAATGAAATAAAAAATTGAAACATGCCTGTCGTGAAAAATTAAAAGCAACCTTAAGGCTCTGATTAATAAGAATATAGAAACAACCACAATCCCTGAAATGATGAACGGAACCGGGTTGCCAATCTTAGCAAAAAGGATTAATCCGTTAAGTATAAAGAGAATTACCGAGCTGGCGAACCAGGAATTGTAGACAACGTTCATATACTCACGGAAGAGGCTCTTGAAACCGGTTATCCCTGCAAGTGCTATGCATAACAGGTGCCTCAGAAGAAGGGCTGCAAGAAATGAGCCAGCAATAATGGCTGTAAGTGCTACGGGGCCTTGGAAGCGGACGGGGCCGGCCATATCCGGGACCAACAAGGCTGTTGCCGTAAAAAGGCTGATATTCAGTATTGTAAAAGCATTTCTGAGTATCGGTGGCCATGAAAACACCTCTGACGTACCCGCGGGAACAATTTCTTCATGCCTGCGGAAGCTGATTGATGACAGTCCGGCAATTATGCTGCGCCGCCCGAAGGCTGTCAGCAGAGAGACAAGCAGAAGAGAAAGGGAGAGGACTATGAAGCTCATGTCAGAGTTTACGGGTCCGGATGGCCTCGGCTCACCTTCTGCACGTTTGAATCCGGAGACATAATCAGCTGTCAGGCCGGTTACACCCTTGTCCTCAGCTGAAGCAACTTCCTCCGGGGAGATCAGGGGAATGATCCGGCCCAGGCTGAACTCTGTCTGCCGCGCCGGCAGGCTGAGTGTGTCAGCGACAACACTGATTGTATCTCCCGGGCCGTTTGTCATGATAGGATTTTAAAAGTAAGCCGGCTTGCCTGGGTAGAGCTCGGACAGGATGTTGTTGGCCAGCCGGGAGGCTCCTATCCTGAAAAAATCAGGCGTAAGCCATTTGTCCCCAAGCATATTCCTGACAATGAAGTAATAAACGAGGGCTTCATCAGGGGTGACAATCCCGCCGGCAGGCTTGAATCCGATCATTATGCCGGTCTCATTGTAATAATCACGTATAGCCCTGCAGATTATCCATGCTGCCTCGGGAGTGGCAGACACACTGCTCTTGCCCGTGGATGTCTTTACGAAGTCTGCGCCTGATTCCATGGCAATTACAGAGGCCCGGTAAATATTTCTTTCGTCCTTCAGCAGCCCTGTTTCAAGTATGACCTTCAGGGTGGTGTCACCGGCAGCTTCCCTGATGGCCTTCAGTTCATCGATGACACCGTCAAAATCACCTTTCAGGAAAGTCCCCACGGGGATGACAACATCAATCTCATCTGCGCCCGTCCTGACAGCCATGGATGTCTCGAGTATCTTCACTTCGGTGAATGTCTGCGCAGTTGGAAAAGAAGCCGCCACCGCAGCCAGCCTGACGCCGCATCCGCCAAGAGCCTCATGTGTCACTTTCACGAAGTTGGGATAGACACAGAGTGCTGCCACATTGCTTATGTCATTGAAGTGATAGCTGAAGAGGGCGGTTCTTTCTGCGAAGCTCCGAATAGTTGCGTCACTGTCTGTTGTGTTGAGGCTGGTGAGGTCGATAAATGAGAATATTTCTCTCAGAATCGGAGCCCTGTCAATTGTTCCCGGCGTCATTTTTGCCTCGGCAATGCATTCACCCATCTCGCCAGGCGAGTAGTCATTGTTTAAAAGTTTTTTATATAATTTGCTCATAATGAGTTTTATGTGTGATCAGCAACAGACTGTCTGACGGTTGTCAAACGCGGGTCAATTTAGTGGTTTTTGGTGAAAAGCAAATAAAAATCAGACTATTTGCGAAGGCTTTTATTTCTTGCCAGCGATGCAAATATTCCTGCGAAGCAGAGAATAGAAAACACTATAAAGCCGGTCTTCATTGAATCCATGAGCCGGGGGTAGTTGTCCGGATTGATTTTCTCCTGTCCCATGTATATCGCCAGAAGCATCAGAGCTATTGCCAGGCTCAGGGTCTGTCCGACGTTTCTCATGGTACCAAGCATGCCGGAAGCGTTTCCCAGCTGCCGGTTCTCTACCGAGCTCATTATTGCATTTGAGTTCGGCGAGGAAAACAGGGAGAATCCGGCTCCCATGATTATCAGGACTGCCACGATGAATGCCACGGTTGTGTGCTCGTTAAGGAAGCATAGCATGATCAGTCCGGCAGAAGTGATGCCCATGCCTGTTGAGGCCAGTACTCCCGGGTTGTATTTATCCGAGAGTTTTCCGGCAGCAGGAGAAATAAGTGCCATTGTAAGGGGCCATGACATAAGAACAAGTCCCGCTTCGCGAGGACCCAGGTCCCTGATGTACTGGAGGAAGAGACTAAGGAAAAAGCCGATTGCGCTTGTGGCAGCGTAATGTATCAGTGCGGCAAGGCTCGAAAAGGCAAAGATCCTGTTATGTGAGATAAGCGTAACATCGAACAGCGGATGCACGGCATTCTTTTCCCTTAGGACGAACAGAGGCATCAGCACCAGTCCGGTCCCGGTTATCATCCACCCCTCCACGGAGGGCAGCCTTGAGAATCCGTACATAAGTGCCGCCATGGAGATGCCGTAAATAACTGATCCGGCCCAGTCGAAACTTTCTCCCTTTGCTTCGGCCCATTCCTGCTTCATCTTTGTACGGATCAGGACAAGGCTGATTATTCCCATTGGTATCAGGAAGGCAAATATACTCCTCCATCCGAGGTATCGTGTAAGCAAACCTCCAAGGAATGGCCCCGAGGCCAGCCCCACATAAACTGCAGTCACATTGATTCCCATTGCCCGGCCTCTTTCCCCCGGGGGAAAGACCGATGTCAGGATGGCCATGTTTGTACCGAACATCATTGCCCCGCCAATACCCTGCAGTATCCTGGTACCGATCAGCCATCTGATCCCGGGAGTGAATGTCAGCAGGACCATTGAAAGAGTGAATACAACCAGACCCGCTGTGAACACCTTCCTCCGTCCAAGGATGTCTCCGGCCCTGCCCGCAGGAAGCAGCAGCATCGAGGTTGTGAGCATGTAACTGCTTATTATCCAGTTTAATGTAACTGCATTAAGGCCGAACTCCTCTCCGATGGAAGGCAGTGCAAGATTGACCGATGAGCCCATAAACGGGGTCAGGAAGGATGCAAAGGCCGTGACTGTCAGCACTGACCGTTTAAGCTCTTTTTCTGTCATTCCCTGTTCCTGCTGTCAATAATTATTGTAACCGGGCCGTCGTTGACAAGTTCAACATCCATCATTGCCCCGAAGATTCCTGTGGCCGGAGTTTTTCCAATCAGGCCGGCAGTGCAGGCTATAAACTCTTCGTACAGCGGTATTGCCTTTTCCGGTCTGGCTGCCCTGACATATGAAGGCCTGTTTCCCTTTCTGGTCGATGCGTGAAGAGTGAACTGGCTGACAATCATTATCTCCACTCCGGTATCTGCAGCAGAAAGGTTCATGATCCCGGCGCTGTCATCAAACAGTCGCAGGTTCACAATTTTGTTAGCCAGCCATGTTGCGTCATCATTTGTATCTGCATCTTCAATTCCGGCAAGTACCAGCAGGCCCTTTCCAATTGCAGAATATAACTTTCCGTCAATTGTGACGGAAGCTCTTTTCACTCTCTGGACAACAATTCTCATACAATGAAACAGGGTGGTAAAAATAGCAAATATTACTATTTTTGCGCCCATCAGTCAGTCATGGACCTGATTACTATCACAGCAATAGCCCTGGGCCTCTCCCTCGACAGCTTCGCCGTTTCGCTCTCCTGCGGAGTGATCGAGTCGAAGATCCGTTTCAGAAATGCCATGCGGATTGCCTTCATTCTTGCACTGTTTCAGGGCGGACTGACGGTACTGGGCTTTTTCCTGGGATCAGCGGTTTCAGACTATATCTCCAGGTATGATCACTGGCTGGCTTTTATTCTTCTGATGGTTCTCGGGATACGGATGATAATCGGCGGTATGAAAGGTAACTCTGATCAGCGGCCAATTGACATAAACCGTTTGCCTGTGGTGCTGACAATGGCGGTAGGTACAAGCATAGATGCTTTTGCAGTTGGTATCAGTTTCGCTTTTCTGAAGGTTCAGATCTGGACGGCAGGGCTTATAATAGGCGCCATAACCTTCCTGGCATCGATGACGGCGATCCGGATCGGCAAATCTGCCGGCACCCGCCTCGGTTCGAGGGTTGAAATCGTCGGGGGCGTTATTCTGGCGGTAATCGGGGTCCGTATTCTTGCAGAACACCTCCTGTCTGCAGGCTGATTATGCAGGCCCGGGCGTCACAGAACGGCAATGCCTGGCTGTATATGGTCAGGCATCTCCACGCCTGTCCGGATCAGGGACCCGCTCTGATATCTGCTCAAATTGGTATCATGAACCTTTCCCTGGCTGAAAAAGCAGCCATTTCCCTGTATCCGGCCCTCCTCAGCAGGTCATATGCTTCACCGAAATATTGCCCGACACGTTCCGGAAAGTGGGCGTCCGAGTTAACGCATACAGGCACCCCCTGCTGTGCGAAAAGATGAAGGTATTGTCTGTCAGGATAGAAATCACGAAGCGGTTTGTTACGTCCGTTCGTATTTATTTCGAAGGCAACTTCGTGGATCGCAAACGCTGAAGCCATCATGCTGTACAGGAGTGAGATGTCAGCCTGCGGGTGAAAGCGGTGTATCCGGACAAGGTCGGGATGTCCGATGATATCAAAGAAACCGGTGGATGCAGCCTCGCATACCAGGTTGAAATAGTTCTCATAGATCTGGTCAATATCCTTCCCGATATAGAATTCAGGGCCGAGGTCCACGGTTTCATCTCCCATATAGTGGACAGAACCGATTATATAGTCGAACGGGAACGAGTTGATAATCTTTTCGGTTTCCATCCAGGCGCCGGGAAGGTAGTCAATTTCGAGGCCCAGCCTGACAGCTATCTGATCCTTGTGCTCCCTCTTCAGCCGCAATATGTGTTCGGCATAAGCCGGAAGCCTTTCATGATCCATGCACCAGCGCGTGTCGCCTCCCAGGGGATTCAGGTGGTCAGAAAAGCCCATCTCCTTAAGTCCCTTGCTCAGAGCTGCCTCAACGTATGCCTCGGGCTCACGCTTTCCGTCACTGTAAACGGTGTGCATATGATAGTCGGTTCCGTAGATCATTTTTCCTGCTCTTATAAAATGACAGCCCTGATTCAAAAATATAAAAGCTGAACGGATAATGTCAGGGATTGTTCTAAATTTGTAGGAATAATGGTTTTTGAAGCAAATATCCCAAAAAGGAAATGCAATTGTCTCTCCTGTGAGCTCAGGAATCTTGTTTTTACCAACCTGGAGGAGGAGGATGTAAGGCGTGTCTGTGAATCGAAGGAGGAGTTTTCCTTTGCAAGAGGCGAAATCATTCACAGCGAAGGAGATCCAATACGTCACTTCAAGTATTTAAAAACCGGTCTTGTCAAACTCTTCAGGCAGACCCGGGAGGGGGACGAACAGATAATTACAATTACAAGGCCGTTTGAATTTGTGAGCAACACAAACGTATTCCATGAGGAAAAGTACAGGTACTCGCTCTCGGCCCTTGAAGATTCGATTGTTTGCTGCATCAGGATTGAATACATCAAGGAACTTATCCTCAGGAACGGGAAGTTTGCCCTGAACCTTATCTCTGCACTTTCACGAACCGCGGAGGGAATCATCTCACTCGGACTTGAGATCAGGAAAAGGAACCTGGCCGGCCGCACCGCATTTGTACTGCTTTATTTTTCAAACGAAATTTATCATTCCCGGATATTCGAGCTTCCGGTCTCGCGGAAGGAGATTGCCGATCTGATCAGCATGAGTTCCGCCAACGTGATCAGGACGTTTTCAGAATTCAGGCGTGACGGCATCATAAGGGCCAACGGCCGTACAATTGAGATCACTGACATGAACAAACTGGAGGTGATTTCAAGGCGCGGGTGATCATTGCGCCAAAATAATTATCTTGATTGTGTTTAACCTTAACATGTATTTCCGCCATGAAAAAAATTACCGGAACCTTGATTCTATTGCTCTCTGCCGCCGTCCTACCCTCCGCTGAGGCACAGCAGCCCTCACTGCCCGACTCGTCAGTCTATACAGTAGGTGGAACGCGGCACGGTGTAAGTTTCTTCCCGAGGGTGCAGCACCCGGGAGTTGAATACTCACCCGGCGACACTCTCACTTTTGACAGGTACCATACCTACGGAGTGATCTGCCACTGGATGACCCGCTGGGCGGAGGATCATCCGGAAATTGTGACACTGTATGAAGTAGGTCGCAGTTATGAGGGGAGACCGGTTATGCAGATGACAATTACCAGCAGCAAATACGGATCTGACACTGACAAGCCCGCCGCCTTCTTTGAGGGAAACAGGCACAGTGGCGAGATTACCGGGGCCGAATCTGTAATGTGGCTGGCAAGGCACCTTGTAGAAGGATACGGCACGGACCCGTCGGTAACCGATCTGCTTGATCACTTCACCGTTTACCTCAGGCCTGTAAACAATCCTGACGGCCATGATCTGTACCTCAACACGGCGCAGAGCAATCGCAGCACCGTGCGGCCGGATGACAATGACAGCGACGGACTCTTCGACGAGGATGCACAGGAAGACATTGACGGCGACGGCATCATCCTGACACTGCGCTGGCCCGACAGGAAAAACGGCACCCTGATTCCCGATCCGGATGACCCTTCCGGCCGGATCATGAAGAGAGTGCCCCGTGGTGAGGGCATATATGCCACGTCGCCCGAGGGAACCGATAATGACGGTGACGGCAGGATCAATGAAGACGGTATAGGAGGGCTTGACCTGCACCGCAACTATCCCGAGAACTGGAGGCCCGAAAGTGAATATACCGGAAGGGGCTTCACCCAGCGTGGAGCAGGCGCATATCCGCTTAGCGAACCTGAGACAAGGGCTGTTTTTGCCTTCCTGATGTCCCACCCGAATATCTATGTTGTTAACTCCATGGACACCACGGTTCCTATGCATCTCCGGCCTCCGTCAACATCACCCTCCGAGGAGCGGATGTATCCCGAAGACCTGAAGTGGTACCGTTATTTTGACGACCTTGCCAGGAAGATCACCGGTTATGAGAAGGCAGGAGATGTTTATGATGATTATGGCAACGGAGAACCTCTCTTCGGCCATGGCCCTGACTTCGGATACTGGTACTACGGTGCAATCTGGTATGGAGACGAGCTTTGGAACGGAGGAAGGACAAAGGATTATGACGGTGACGGTGACAAGGACCAGCTTGATATGCTGGCATGGGATGATGAGGAAAACAAGGGTGAAGGTTTTCATGAGTGGAAGCCTGTAAGCCATCCGATACATGACAGCGTGGAGGCTGGCGGATTCAATCCGAAATTCTTCAGCCAGAATCCCCCTCCTGCCCATCTTGAGAAATGGGCCTCTGGCCAGGCGCTTTTCAACAAGGAGCTCATCCGTCACCTGCCAAGGCTCGAATGGGAAGAATATTCGGTTAAACGGGTAAAGAACTACCGCGGTGATTCTGCTGATTATAAGCTCACAATCAGGTTCAGGAATACAGGCAAGCTCCCCACTGCCCTCAGCCAGGCTCACCTTGTCAAGATTGTCAGGCCTGATGAGGTAAAGCTGAAATTTGCGGCTGACTCTGCCGCATCGCCACTATTTAAGGTTATTGAACCGGCAACACCGGCATCCGGACGCGGAAACATGATGATGTCCGATGAGCGGAGCCGGAAACCTGAATATGTGACCACCACAGTGGGCTACACTCAGGGCGGGGCCACGGCAGAGGCAAACTTCGTCATCAGGATATACGGAGGGGCTGAAATAAAGGGATCTGCCACTGTTGAAACCACCAGGGCGGGTATACTGCCGGAGAAAGAGTTTATTCTCGGTAGTATAACTTCACAGGCAGGCTCTCAGGGCCGATGAAATGTCAGGATACCTGAAACGGTATCCGGTTGACGAAAGATGATCTGACGAGATCCGGCTGCCCGTTGTCAGGATAACAGCCATTTCGCCCAGAACAACACGCAACAGCCAGGCCGGCAAGCGCGGAAGGAATACGGGGAGCCGCTTCAGCCTTGCCACTTCACCCATCAGCTGATCATGTGTTACATGATGCGGGGCGACGGCGTTGAACGGCCCCGACATTGTGGAATCAGTGAGAGCCTTGTGATATATGCTGCACAGGTCTGCTATATGTATCCAGGGGAAATACTGATCTCCGGGAGCGAATCTTACGATCAGTCCCGCTCGTGCCGGTGCTGTCATCCGGTTCAGCGCTGATCCTGAACGGGCCAGCACCACCGCCGTCCTGAGCTTAACAACCCGTACCCCCGCCCCGGTAAAGAGATCGGCTGTAGCTTCCCAGAGCCGGCATGTCTCCCCCAGAAAGTCGCCTGCAGGTGGATCCGGCTCCGTGAAGATCCTTTCTGAGTTTTCTGAACCGTAGTAGTTTACCCCTGACGCAGTTATGAACACAGACGGGATTTTTCCGGTACCGACTGTCATCCTGTGAAGAAGCTGCCCGGAAACAGTACGGCTTCTGATTATTTCACTTTTCCGGGATTCGCTCCACCTTCCGTCACCTATATTCGCGGCAGCAAGATGAATTATTGCATCACCTTCCCTGAAGGCATCAGGGTCACAGTATCCACTTTCAGGATCCCATCTGTATGCCTGGTATCTGCCGTTCATTTTACCTCCCCGGGTGAGGTGCACCACCAGCCATCCCTCTGCTGCAAGGAGCGTGCTAAGGTAAGAACCGATCAGCCCGCTCCCCCCCGTAATTACTACCCTGTGCATCTCCTACTCAAGTGATTCAATGATTTCAATGGCATCAATAATGCATTTTTCACACACCTTCCGTGATAGTCCCTTTCGCGATATGTTTTCTTTTCCCTCAGGGGTGTTGAGATCCTCTCCGAGGAGTTCTGAGCACTGGTCGGTACCGTTACGGGCGGTGAAGATCCTGTTGAATTCCTTTACCCTGCCGTATACAGCGGTCTTGTCGCTTTCGGAGGGCAGGCCGGGGGCCCCGTGAGCCATGCCGAACCATATGTATGCCCCTGTGACGGCTCCGCATGTCTTCTGCAGCCTTCCCATGCCGCCACCGAATGCAGCTGCAGCCCTGGCTGTCTCACTGCTCTTTCCGGCACAGGCCATAAGCACTGCCTGGGAACAACTGTAACCCTCCCGGAAGTATTCTATGGCCTTGTCTTTAATATTCATTTACTTTTTTGTCAAAAATATTAAAAAAACCAAGCAGCTTAAGATTCCTTTTTTGATATGATTTTGAAATGTCCTAATTTTACCGCCTGCATTAAATTAGTATAAAACACATCATTTACAATGGCAAACCAGAAGAAAATCAAGGGAGTGATTGGAATCCTGACGGGAGGAGGTGACGTTCCCGGTCTGAACCCCGCAATCAGGGCAGTTACAATAAGGGCCAACAGGGAAGGGTATAAGGTGATAGGGCTGCGCAGAGGCTGGGCCGGTATCCTGGAGATAATCAGGGATCCGAAAGCTGACAACAGCCAATGCTTCCAGGTCCTGACCGATGACATGGTTAACATGGCGGGAAGGACAGGAGGCACTTTTCTTCACACATCGCGCACAAGGCCAAGCCATGTGGCAAAGAACTATGTCCCCGACCATCTCAAGGATACATACAAGGATGAGATAAACGACATGACACCGGAGGTACTGAAGAACCTCGAATGGCTGGGGATTGATTACCTGATCCCGATAGGGGGTGATGACACCCTCAGCTATGGTGTGCATCTCTACAAGAATGGCGTGAAGGTTGTGGCCATTCCAAAGACCATGGACAATGACGTTCCGGGAACTGACTATTGCATCGGGTTCAGTACGTGCGTCACACGTACGATACAGATGACCAACTCACTTCGTACTTCGGCAGGGTCACACGAGCGGATAATGGTGCTTGAGGTGTTCGGCAGGTATGCCGGTTTCACAGCAATGCTTCCCACAATGGCGGGAGCTGCAAACAGATGCGTCATTCCTGAATATAAGTTTGATATCGAACAACTTACCAAGCTCCTTGTAGAAGACCGCAACTCAACCCCCAGCCGCTATTCGATAGTCCTGGTATCAGAGGGCGCACTGTACAAAGGCGGCGACATGATCTTCCAGGACAGTGAGCGCGATGCATACGGGCATGCCAAGCTCGGTGGCATCGGAGATCTTGTCTCTGCAGAGATAAAGGAACATACCGCCAGATTCAACAACGGCAAAACCATTAATATTATCAACCAGAAGCTTGGCTACATGGTCAGGGGCGGTGACCCTGACGCTGTTGACTCGATAGTTCCGATGGCATTCGGGAACCTGGCCCTTGACCTGATCATGAAGGGTATTCACGGAAGGGTGGTGGTGCTTAAGAACGGACGTTATGACAACGTTCCGATTGACGTGGTTACCTCCTCCAAGAAGGTTGTGAAGGTCTCGGAATATTACAATACCGAAAGGCTGAGGCCCTACTATTCCAATTTTGAGATGAAGCCTTTCTTCCTTATGGCTGCCGAGTATTGATAACATCTGACAAATCAGGGATAAAAAGAGTGGTGCCCGGCAAAACCGGGCGTCACTTTTTTATTTTTGCCTCAAAACAGGGCGATTGAAAAAGGGTACTGTCATAAAATCTACGGGGAGCCGTTACAGGGTGGCTGATGAGGAAGGGAACATCCATGAGTGCTTTCTCCGGGGGCGTTTCAGGGTTAGCGGAGTCCGCACCACAAATCCTTTAGCCGTTGGAGACAATGTGACATTTGATCCGGTAGAAGGTGTAATTGTAGCCCTGCTGCCAAGGCGCAACTATATAATCCGCAGGGCCTCGAACCTTTCGCGCGAGTCGCAGATATTAGCCGCAAATATCGATCAGGCGTTTCTTGTCATAACGGTTAAAATGCCTGCCACTCCGGTCGAGTTCATTGACAGGTTCCTTGCAACGGCCGAAGCCTACCGGATACCTGCCGTGATAATAATAAACAAGACCGACCTCTACGGAGAGGAGGAATTGTCACGGGTACGTCAGATAAGGGATGTATATGAAAAAATCGGTTACCGCGTAATGATTATATCAGCCACCGTTGACAGGAGCCTTACGGAGGTTGAAGATGCCCTCCGAAACCGGATAACCCTTCTCTCCGGAAACTCAGGAGTAGGCAAGAGCACCCTCCTTAACAGGCTCAATCCGGAGCTTTCTCTCAAGACAGGCTCCCTTTCCGATTACCATGAACAGGGTAAGCACATCACAACATTTCCCGAGATGCACCCTGTCGGCGGAGGGGGTTATGTCATTGACACCCCGGGAATAAGAGGATTTGGAGTAATCGACTTCGACCGAAAGGAGATCTACCACTTCTTCCCGGAGATCTTCAGGATCTCATCAGGGTGCCGGTTCTATAACTGCCTCCACCTTGACGAGCCGGGATGCACAGTAAGGGAAGCAGTGGCCCGCGATGACATAGAACCATGGAGGTACCGAAGCTATATCAGTATGATGCTTGAGAACAATGAAAAGTACAGATAAGCGTTATCCTATCGGTACATGTCAACAATGAAAAGGACCGCCCTTGCTGCATACATCGCGTTTGTTCTGCTGATGCTGATCACTTCGCTGTTCTATATCAGTCTCTACAGGAACCAGATTGAATACTCCAACAAGCTGCTTGACAGGCAGGTAATGATCGCGGGTTCTGACATTGACAATACAAGCATGTATATAGTCAGTGATCTGACCGAGATTGATTTCTCAGATGACATCTCTCTCTTCTTTTCTGACAGCGAGGTCAACGAAAGGGCCCGTGAGAAGATGAAACTGTACTACTCCAAGTATGGTGACATAATTGTAGGTCTTATGTTGTACAACACAGACGGCGATGTCTATACACTATACAAGGACGAAGAGCGTAATTCATGGCTTGACGGATCGTACAGGGCTCAGACGGTTCCCGCCATATATACAAGGGAAACGCTTGAGCCCGACCGAAACAGGTACAGGTATTTCCTCCCTGTCCTGAAGGATGGTGATGTTCTGGGCAACATCGTAATCACAATTGACTTCCGGCGCTATTTCTCCGGCATCTTTGCCAAGTATAACCTTGAAAAGTACCAATGGCAATGGGTGATCAGTGACACCGGTGAAGTTCTTTTCGATAATGGCGGAGAGAAAATCAGCTATTCAAATATTGACCGCATGGCTGTCTCTCTTAAAGAAGGCAATTCCGGCAGGCTTGCACATACTATGAGAATTGACGGTGGCGAGGCGGAAGAGATACTCTCATCATACTACCCTGTAAATATCTTCGGACTTGACTTCGGGCTGGTCTTCTCGGCACATACGGAGTTCTTTCAGAAGTACATAGTCAGGAATTCTGCAATACTTGGGCTGCTGACAATGTTCACACTGCTCTTTATAATATTCATTTTCAGAAGTCTGACAAGGAAACAATCCAGGGCTCTGGAGATTAAGACAGCTTCTGAAGAAAGCCTGCTTTCAATTATTGACCAGATGCCGGCGGGATTTATAATTTACAATGAAGGAAGAGAGATCATGCGTGCCAACAGGCAGGCGGCCTGCCTCTTCGCTTTTGATGATGAGGTGGCTATGAGCGGCAAACTCATGCCTGACCTGTCGCGGAATGAATATTCGATTGATATTGCCGGTCAGCTGGGGCAGGGGAAAGTGATCAGGCTCCCCTCACAGGGAGGAGAGAAAATCATTTTTCTTCACAGCATACCCGTTGTCTATAAGGGGGTAAGCTGCATGCTGGATGCGCTCATTGACATCACTTCACTCGAACTGGCACGACGCCAGGAGGTAGATGCAAATATTGCCAAGTCAGAGATGCTGGCACGCATGAGTTTCGAGATACGGACCCCGCTCAACGGCATCCTTGGCATGACGGAGATGCTGAACAGATCGGACCTTCCGGAAGAAACAAAGGAGGTTGCAAGGCTGCTCAGACGTTCGGCAGACCTTCTGCTCAACATCATCAATGACATCTTTGACGTCTCGAAGGTTGAGACAGGAAAGATGATACTTGACGAGATCCCGTTCAGGCTCCGTGATGAGGTGGCATACTGTATCAATCTTATCAGGCGGCAGAACCCCGAGATTCCCGTCAGGATCGAATCAGAAATAGAACAGGCAGTACCGGAAAACATCATTGGAGACCCGTACAGGCTCAGGCAGGTTATTACAAACCTTCTGACCAACTCTGTTGCAGGCACCCGGTCGGGACTGATAAAGCTCAGCTGCCGTGTAAGGAAATCGGACGGAAACAGCTTCACCCTTGAATTCACCCTGACCGACACGGGCAATACATATACAAGGGCTGAGATCAAGAGGTTGTTCGGTGATTACATCACCACAATCAGCGAACGCTCTGACTGGGCTGAAGACCTGAAGCTGGGTCCGGTGCTTGCCAGGCAGCTCACTGAGCTTATGGGGGGCGAACTTACGGCTGAGAGCCCGGCAGTGAAAGATGCCTCAGGGCAGGAAAAAGGCCTCAGGGTCACCTTCACAATCAATGTTCATCTGAACGAAAAAATATCTAAAAATATTGATCTTGGCCGGTATTCTGACCCGGGAGAAATAAGAACCCTGGTTATTACCGGCCCTCATGGCCGTGACGATGACTTCCTCAGCATCATGCACCGCGTGGGGCTTCCGGTATCGGTGACAAGCTTCCAGAAACATACCGCCTCACAGATCAGGTCAGGACTTAAAAGCGAAAAGGGGAGAAACATCCTCCTTGTACTGTTTGACGAGCCCGACAATGACGGTTTCGAGGCCGCAAAAGTACTTATGGATGAGGGTCTTACATCTGAGCATATTGTGTTGATGTTTACCTCAAGGGATCCGAAGGGGCATTACGCAAGGTGCGTTGACCTTGGAATAGACCATCTGCTTGTAAAACCGTTTGCCGCAGAAGACCTGATGAACATACTCAGGGAACACTTCCCGGCATTGAAGGAACTGTCAGCCAGGCTGAATTCCGACAAGACTGACGTTCCCCTGGTGCTGGTCGTGGACGATAATTACCTTAGCAGGAAGGTTGTGGGATCACTGCTCAGAGTACTGGGAGTGGGAGCCGAGTACGCAGCCGGTGGATCTGAAGCAGTTGACATGGCAAGGGGGAAATCATATGACCTTATCCTGATGGATCTAATAATGCCCGAGACGGATGGTTTCGAAGCCTCCCGTATAATTCTCGGGCATAATCCGAACACTCAGATAATAGCCCTGTCCGCTGACAATATGCCTGAAACAAGACTGAGGGTAGAGCAGAGCGGCATGAAGGAACTGCTTGCCAAACCTGTCACAGTTGAGGAACTAAGGAGGGTTATTGACAGGTACCACAAGTCCGAAAAGTAATGCCATTCAACCTGAATAAACTGCCGGCTGATGAATTCATGCGACTCAGGGCTTCTCTCCCGGTTGCAGACGTCAGATCACCCGGAGAATTTGCTGCAGGACACATCCCCCGTGCAGTAAATATTCCGCTATTCGATGACGAACAGAGAGCGGAGGTGGGAACCAAATACAAAAAGGAGGGTAGTTCTGCAGCTGTAATGCTTGGTATTGACCTTGCGGCACCGGGAATGTCTGAAAAACTAAGATCAGGGCTGGACCTCGCAGCCGGAGGCAGACTCCTGGCTTACTGCTGGAGAGGCGGCATGAGGTCAGAGGCCATGGCATGGCTCTTTTCGCTGGGTGGCATTGAGCCATTTGTGCTCAGCGGAGGATATAAGGCATACAGGAACCATATCCTTTCTGACCTTGGAAGGGAAAGAAAGTACATAATTCTGGGAGGCCTGACAGGAAGCGGCAAGACCGGAATACTGAAGTATATGAAGTTCGCAGGAGAACAGGTCACCGACCTTGAGGGCCTGGCATCACACAGAGGCTCTGCTTTTGGTGCCCTGGGACAGGCCCCTCAGCCATCATCGGAACACTTTGCAAACCTGCTCTTTGATGACCTCAGTGCACACAGCGGTGATTCGCCTGTGTGGCTTGAGGATGAGAGCCGGAATATCGGAACAGTATTCATGCCTGACTGCTTTTTTGAACAGATGCAGTCAGCCCCGGTGATCGCCCTCATGATGAGCATAGAAACACGCATGCCCAGACTGCTCAGGGAATATACCTCATTTCCTCCGGAAGAGATTATGGCCTCTGTGATGAAGATCTCGAAACGGCTGGGAGGAGACCGGACCCGTGAAGCCCTTGACGCCCTTAAATGCGGAGACTACCCCACGGCTGTCAGGATCACTCTTGAATACTATGACAAGTCATATCATTATGGGCTGTCAAAGAGGCCCGGAGGTCAGGTTATCTACATTAACACTGAAACCGATGATGAAGCCGTCAATGCCGGCCTTGTCATGCAGGCAGCGGAATCGGTGAAGTAAATTCACCCATTTTTAAGTGACGAAGCGTCAACCCACCTGAAGACCTTGTCATACCGCCTTACAATATCACTTGTTTTTACAGAACAAAGCTCTCCTTTTTTAACTGTTGCGGCTTCTCTTTCCGAAGCATCCCTGAGCTCCCTGACGATAAGCCCCACTATTCCGGTTGTTGGTCCGGTAATGACAAGTTCATCACCTGGAGACAGATCACCTGTTTCAAGTTTTATCTCGGCAACGCCGGCCTTTGAAAAATAGTTGGTGACTTTCCCGAGGTAGATCTTCCTCTTTGTTGCTGCCGAGCCGTACGTGGTGCTCCATTCCCCCAGTTTCTGTCCCAGGTAATAGCCGTCCCAGAAGCCCCTGTTGAATACAGTCTCAAGCCGGTTAATCCACTCCCCGACCTTTTCCTGTCCGAATGTTCCGTCTGCAACTGCAGCAGCAGCCTCGCTGTAGCAGCGTGTTACCGTCTTCACATACTCAGGCGGCCTGGCCCGCCCCTCGATCTTAAGTACTCTTGCTCCTGCGTCAATTATCTGGTCAAGGAAACTGATAGTGCAAAGGTCCTTCGGTGACATGATATACTGGTTATCTATATCCAGCTCATAACCCGTCTCCCTGTCGCTGACTGTATAACCGCGCCTGCAGGTCTGGTAACAGTTGCCCCGGTTGGCGGAAGCACCGTACTCATGCAGGCTGAGATAACATTTTCCTGAGATTGCCATGCACAGCGCCCCGTGCACAAACATCTCCAGTTTAATTGGCTCCCCTCCCGGGCCACGTATATCGTCACTTATGATAACATCATGTATTTTCTTCACTTGCTGAAGGTTAAGCTCCCTGGAAAGGACGGCAACATCAGCCCATTGTGAATAGAACTTCAGTGATCCGGCATTTGATATATTGAGCTGAGTGGAGAGATGAACTTCAACTCCTGCCTCTCTGGCGGCCAGTATTGCTGCCTGGTCAGTGGCGATGACAGCGGTAATGCCGGCAGCAGCGGCAGCGGCAAGCACCTCCTTCATTTCACTGATTTCTTCGTCATAGACCACTATGTTCAGTGTGAGGTAGCTCCTCAGGCCATTGTCCCTGCAGAGTGCAACTATTTCCGGCAGGTCGGCAGTGGTGAAGTTATGTGAAGAACGGGCCCTCATGTTCAGCTTTTCCACTCCGAAATAGACTGAATCTGCACCTCCCTGTATCGCAGCTCTCAGGGCCTCCCATGAGCCGGCAGGGGCCATAACCTCTATGTCGCTTCGCTTAATCATTACTGTTTGGTCTCAGCCCTGTTTTTTGAGAATTATCCTCATGCAGCATCCGTGACCGGGCTCGGAACGCAGCACGAAAATCTTTCCCTTGTGATACTCTTCAACTATCCTTTTGGAGAGGGAGAGGCCAAGACCCCAGCCCCTTTCCCTTGTGGTGTAACCGGGTTTAAAGATAGTCTTGAAGTCCTTCCTTGGAACACCTTTCCCCGTATCCTCTACGTCAATGAAGGCTTCGGAGTTGTTTTCGCTCAGCCTGACGGTGATCCTGCCAGTACCCTTCATGGCATCAGCAGAATTCTTTACCAGGTTCTCGATTACCCACCCCAGCAGAACGGAGTTAAGTGGTACTGCCGTGCATTCAGAGGTTTCATCAACTACATTAAGGTCTATTGTGGAGGCGATTCTTTTCCTCAGGTAAGACGCGGTTGTCTCAGCCAGTACCGGCAGGTTGTCAGGCGCCAGTTTCGGCTTCGATCCTATCAGGGAGAATCTTTCGGCGACACGGCTCAGTCTGTCGACGTCGGCAGGAAGCTCTTCTGCTATGTCAGTCCCCGGGTACCTGCTGCTTATTATCTCACTCCATGCCGAGAGTGAAGAGGTAGGCGTTCCCAGCTGATGCGCCGTCTCCCTTGACAACCCCACCCATACCTGGTTTTGCTCAGCCATCCGTGAAGCGCTGAAGGCGACATAGGCCACACCGATAAACAGAAGTATCACAGCCAGCTGCACATAAGGATATATTCTCAGTTGCCGCAGCAGGGTGCTCTCGCGGTAATAGAGATGGTTCACTATGCCGTTAGGCAGCTCGATTGAGATCGGATCATTGCGTTTTGCCATGCGTTTCAGTTCACGGACCATTGCCAGGGTGTCAGTGGCCAGGGCCTGGGGCAGGTTCCTTTGCGATATGATGCTCTCCTCTTCATCGATTAGTATCACCGGAACAGTTGTGTTGTCCTCAATGATGCTGAAAAGAAATTCAAAATCGTCAGATGTAACCAGTCTCCGCGTGGCCTCCGCCCACTGCTCTGCCTTCTTGCGCTCCTCCTCCTTCAGCCTGTCTACCAGGTCATGGGTGTAGATAAGTGACCCGAATCCGATCACAACCGCAAATATCAGGAGCAGCACCTTCCACAGAAGTCTTTTTCGGTAGATGTTCATAGGCTATCTTTTCTTTTTGAGAAGGATCTTTATCGGGCTCTCCTTCACCTCTTCCTTCTGTGACTCAGCTTCAGCTGGCTGTTCTTTCCCCTCTTCCCAGGTGATGCTGAATTTAGGCTTGTTTTCTGCCGGCTTTGCCAGTGCTGTGTCTGAAGCGTACCAGCCATACTCCTCGTTGAGTATTCCTTTCAGGGACTGTTTCTCGGCAGCTATGTCGTTCTTTATATTGTCCTGGGCCTGTCCGAAATCATAACCTACACTTGTTTTGCCATTTACGCATTCTATCTTAAGCGGCACTGTTGCCTTTCCACTGCCGTCTACCTTCACCTGCCCGAACGAACTGACATCACGGTTCCGCTCCCTGGCCTTCCGGCTCATGACCTCCGAGAGAAGGAGACGGACATGATAGATATAATCGCCGTCAAAACCGTGGGTACCGTAAACGGTGAAATTAACGGCTGAAGAGTTTATAAGCATTTTCGGAATAGAGACAGTCCCGTTGTTTATGAAGATGTCATTTTCCATTTTAGAAAAGCTGATGTTTCTGAGTTCATCCAGGTCAAGGTATGCAGAAAGGCTTTCTGCCGGGGCGAAGCTGACGAGCTTTCCGTCATTGATTACAAGATGTGCCTCGGCCACAAGCGCCTTGCGGAATATCCTGTAATTTCCGTCAAGGGGCGACAGCATTGTCACATTGCCCGTTAGCCTGCCCCGGAGGTTGTCGCTCACAATGAAATTCTGACCGAAGTTACTGAATGATGTAAACGCAGTGTTGATATCCACATCTCTGACATCAAGGCTGGCCCTAGTAATAAACCCTCCATCCTGTTGTTTGCCAAGCATGAATTTTCCGGCAAGTACACCATCAAGTCCGTCGGCGGAAACCTCATCAAAGGTGATCACGTATGGCCTGTATGTTAATCTGCTGCTGAAGTTGGCAGCCCTGAAATTGTTAAATATCAGGCTGTCAGCCCTAAGAAGGATATTCGCTTTCACGTCTTCCGGGAAAAAATTTGCAGGCGTACCCGTGCTGTCAGGCCTTTCCCTGTTTGCAGGTACAAGGGCAGCGGTTACCAATCTGTCGACATGGACATCTCCGCTTATGTCAAGATTCCTGCCTCCTCCGGCTATCCAGGGGAAGAAGTTTTTCATGACTGTATTGAGAGTGAAACGCTGATCCCTGAAGGTAAAAGAAAGGTTGTCGGCAATCATGTCATTCTTTACAGCCAGAGAACCGTTAACATCTTTAACGGCAGTTCCGGTTTTGGCCAGTGTCGCGCCGAATTCCCGGAAGGAAAGCGAAATATCGGGATTCAGGTATGCAAGAGCAGTGGCCGGTTTTATGATGTCGGGAAGTGTCCCGGAGATTTTTATTTTCCCCGCGAGTGACCCGGTCTGGTCTTCAATGTATCCTGACCGGAAAATCCTGTCAAGGTCATCAAAGTCCAGATCACCCTCAAGGTTAAGTGCAATATGAGGTTTGCGAAGGTTGTTCATCATAAATGAACCCTTCACCGATGCGGATCCGTACCTGGCGGTTAGATTGTCAACTGTAAATCGGAATGTTTCGGCTGAATTGTGGTCGCCGTTTGTGAGGGCCCCGCTGAACTCCAGGTTATTGACCTTGAAGCCGGTGGATGAGTGGCTCATCTTTCCGCCGGCAAGACCGTATGTGACATCTATGTGAGGTGTGCCGGCATCACCGTATGGTCCGGTGATACTGCATCTGAGGTCAATTATTCCGGATGGTGAGAAGTTCCCGGTGGCGGTTTTCCATCTGTCAGGCAGCCGTGAGATTACTGATTCAATGCTTATTTTCTTTCCTTCTATTGAAAGGTTCAGGGTTGAGGATGAGTAGTTGACGTTTCCGGTGATATCGAACCTGAGATCAGCGATACTCAATGCTCCCTTTGCCACTGAAAGGGAATTTGCCGACTTCCGGAGTTTGACGCCTGCCTCCACCGGGAACTCCCTTATTGTTGTTCCTTCAAGGTTGATCGAATCAATCCCTGCTATCAGAGTTGTATTGAGATAGATCCCTGTCCTGAACAGCTCTCCGCCGAGGGTTGCCTGACTTACGCTCCCGGCTATTCGCATGCCGGAGCTCATGTCATTGTAAACTGCCCTGATATCAACCGCGCTGATGTTCTTCAGCCTGACGTTTTTACCATCTCCCTTCCTTTCGGAGAAAACCTCGTAGTTGATATCTCCCCTCTTGTCAGTCAGCAGGTTAACCTCACCGTTCCTTGCAGTTATTGACTTCACCGCCACCGTGCCTGTCAGAAGCGATGGCATGGATACCGTCAGGGAAAGCGAAGAGGCGTAAAGCAATGTATCATTGTCTTCATTCCTCAGTTGTTTCCTGTCATAATAGGGTGAGGGTTCAACAAGCAGGTCACTGAACCGGACTGTGATATTGGGAAATGATTCAAAGATCGTAATGCGCAGGTTGCCGTAAGAAATCTTCGTATTAACGCTCTCATTGACCTTCCTTATCAGGGCACTGGTCAGCTGATCCTGCCTGAGCAGTGCGTATAATCCAGGTACCAGGATGAGCAGCATCAGCACCCCGACGGCAATAAGCGCTATTTTCCGGAGAAGTTTCATGGCACCTGGCGGCGCATATTATTATTTCTTGCTTTTCTTAAGCAGGAATGACAGATCACTTCCGGGCCTAACCTCCATCGGCTCACTTCCGTACCTGAATATGCGTGAATTCCTGGGGCCGATAAGAGAGAGCATCTTACCTTCAATGAGGAACATCGTACCTTCACGGAGCCCGGCAACATACATTTCCCTGTTTACCTCGATAAACTCCTGTATCCTCTGTTCCCGGGTTTCACCGGCATGACCGGCAGGATTGGCATCGAGATAATGGGGATTGATCTGGAACGGGATGAGCCCGAAAGCCCTGAAGGAGGATGGCGCGGTAACAGGCATGTCATTGGTGGTCATAATTGTAGGGCAGGTTACGTTCGAACCTGCGCTCCACCCGATATACGGCGTACCAGACATCACCTTCTTCCTTACCGGGGCAATCAGCTTATTGTCTCTCAGGCATTTCAGCAACATCCAGGTATTTCCTCCTCCGACGACAATTGCCGGGGCGTCCATTATGGCCTTTACCGGATCCCTGAAATGGTGAATGGAGACTACATCGTGCCCCACCTCGTTGAATCGGTTCCTTACCTTCTGTTCGTACTCGTCATATGAGAATGTCACTGCGGCATATGGAATGAAAAGGGCCTTGACTTTCCGGCTCCCGAGGAAATCCCTGATGTTGTTTTTCGGGTAATCGAGATATGCCTCTCCGGCATTTGTTGAATTGCTGATAAGAAGTAGTCTCATAAGTCTTTCGTTTTACATTTTATGAAAGGGCGGCCAGCTGATCCACTGCCTTATGTATCAACGTTCCAAACTTACATAAAATCACCCGATTTTGTACAGCGGGCAGGTGGAGTGATTACGGTTTGAAAAATAAATAACAGAAAAGGGGGCTTCCTGCCGGAGCCCCCTCGATTCAGAAAATCAGCTTTTATCTATTAGTCGTTGATAGTAAACGCAATGCCTATTTCAAACGGATACAGTTCGGGTCCTTTTCCTTTCTCGAACATGGGGGAGAGGTAGCAGGTACCGTATACCTGAACCATCTCGTATCCCGCCCTGGCGGTCACTCCGTACCTCAGTACGTTGAGGTTGAAATCGTCATGGTTCTTGTCCTTCTGCTTCCCGTCATTGTAATAGACAACCTTCGTGTGTGAGCCAAGCTTCACGGCACCTATTACTCCGGCGCCCAGGTTGATTGTGCTTCCGTGCGACACCGGTATCTGCACCTCAAGCATTACCGGCAATATTCCGTAAACCGTTGCCAGCTTGCTTTTTTCGTATCTGACGGGCTCTGCCGGGAAGAACGGGGAGACTATTCCTTCTCCGTCAACTACTATTGAGTTGTTGCCGTCAAAACGGTAATTGTTAAAATTGATACCCAGGGCTGTAACCAATCCGAAATGGCGGGTAAAACCCAGGCTGACGGGAGGAGATACGATATTGAAAGCCGATGATTTGGCTGTATTGAGGTCAAGGTAGCCATCTATGGGCGAGTCATTATTCAGCCATTTACCCGTGGAGTAATTGTTGTAAGCTATTTCGACACCGCCGAGATGGCCTTCAAAACTCTTTCCGGGCCTGCCGGGATCATCCTCCTCACCGGAGTCTTCATACTCAAAGTCAATTTCGGTGTCTTCACCATCCTCAAGTATTCTTACGCCCTTTTTGCCGATTCTGATGACGGTTTCGTCACCTGTTTCCTCGATAGTGACAATATCACCGATCCTTACGGTTGATGTATCGTCGGCTCCCTCGCTGAAAACCACAGCGATTTCTTCATCTTCTTCCATGATCACTCCAGGCATGTCTTCGGCAGCTGCTACAAGTGTGTCTTCCGTAACTGAAACCAGTGTGTCGGGTGTGGTGACTTCCCTTGCCTGCTGTTCAAGCTGTTCGAGCTCCTTCAGTTTTTGCTCCTTTTCCTTTTCCTGGGCCAGTGCCGGGACGAGGATCGAAACGATAAGTACGATTGAGATTAATATTCTTTTCATGGCTTTAAATTGTTTGTTGTTTTATGCCTGGACGGACAGAGGTAATCAAAAGTTACACTCAGTGTGTGATTTTGTTCAGCGGTTTGGTGAATGAGAGCAGTGACGAGCTGAATGTGACAGCCACGGGCTCACCGTTTTTGTTGCTTGTACGGCCGAGTTCCATATCCCATCCGAGGATGTTATTGATGCCGGTGATGCATCCGCTGGCGATCATGTATCCGTCTATGTCTTTATCTTTTCCTGTCACAGCGCCGGCCAGGAAAGATATACTGCGCAGCATCCAGTTTTTTTCTTCCTGCAGCGTCCGGGCGGGATGAACATCCCTGATACTGATTGAGGCAATGGCCGGTTTTGCAGCCGGAGCCACTGATGAAACTGCGGCACGTCCGTAAGCCAGCACAAGTGGCTCAGCCCTGTCAATTTCTGTTATCCTGTCAGGCTCTTCCATCCCTTCTGCGGCCTGATTCTGAGCAACACGCATCGGCTGGGCTGACGTCACAGTAATCCTCTCAACAGAAACAACAGGGGGAGATCCCGGAATCTCTGCCACTGTCATCACAGGTTCAATGACGCCCTCCCCGGAATTTATGATTTTAAATTTAGCCCCTGCCGGGCCGTAGATAATAATGACAATCATAGCTGCCACTGCAAGCAGAGCCGGAAGTACGGTACGGCGGAATCCTGCAAGCACCGGAGACAGCCTGATGGCGGATCTCATGCCTGGCCAGCTCTCATTACCCGGTACAAGCCGGATGCGGCGAAAGCTCCGTGCGCGGTCTCTTCTGCCTTCATTGACAGTCATGACCGACTCCAGTTCTGACAGTGCCTCTCCCGAAAGGGCTCCTTCGGCCCATGCTGCAGCCAGCAGGTCGAACTGCTCATCGGTCAGTTCCTCCGGTCCGCGGAAAAGCCTGCGACCCGACGGCATCCTGTCACCGGGAGGCGTCAGGCGCGGGGAATCCATATCTTCCGTTATTGCCATACCGATGTCTTTACAAGATAGTTCCTGAGGGCCACACGTCCCCTGAAAATATAAGTCTTGACCTGTGCCTCCGATAATCCGGTTATTTCCCCGATTTCCTTATAGTTGTATCCTTCATAGTCTCGCAGAAGGATCACAGATCGCTGAATTGCCGGCAGCTTCTCAAGGGCACGGTGCAGCACCTCGTTCAGGTCGCTGCCGTTCTCTTCCGCATAAAGTGTGCTGTCATCGTAATATTCAACATCCACAAGCCTTGAGTCTTTCCTTATTACGTCAATCATCCTGTTGTAGGCCGTTGAGAAGAGCCATGATTTCACGGCGCCGAATTCAATCTCAGTTACGCAGCGCCACAGCTTCTCATATGTGTCCTGCACGATATCGTCAGCCCGGTGGCTGTCCTTTATGCTGCGGAGGATGAACCGGTAGACATGGTCACCGAACTCCCTGACGGCGTTATTATACTCTCTTACGGTCATTCAGGTCAATGCACTGACACCCTAAAGACGGCCTGAATACCCCAAATGTTACAGGTACCCGTAAAAAATTTGGAAGCGCCAGGTCTCAGACCCGGCGCCAGGCAAATTTGACCGGATATTTCAATATGATGCAGGTAGCGCCAGGTCTCAGACCCGGCGCTACATCATATCAAGGCATATATATTCCTTTAATGCAGTTATTTGGATTGGTATACCCTGACCCAGTCAACCTCCATTGAGGAGATGCCGCCGATTGGCTTGTCTACGCCGCCGGCCAGGTTGATATACATGGGTTCCTGGGGTACGCCGGTTGTCTGGCGCATAACCTCAACCCCGTTTATCTTCCACACCATGGCGCCAGGGGTCCAGTCAAGGGTGTAAATGTAGAAATCTGAGAGATATTTTGATCCGATGCTCTTCCTGTAATGGCTTCCCGGTGCGGTGAAAAGGTCAAACCATACCTTTCCTTTGCCTGATCTGCAGACGTCAACATGCGGCGTTATACGGTCACCAATCAGCCAGAATGCATTCCGGACATTAGGATCGGTGAGTTTGATCTTGGCTGTGAAAGTGCCGTACTTCTGCCTGAACGAGGCGCCGGTATTGATTATTCCGGAAGTGAAACTGAAGTCTTTGGTATAGAAACCCTTTGCCGGGTCCCATACCTTTCCGTTCATCTTCTGGGGTTTGGTAATTATGCGAAGCACACTGTGACGTACCTCGAAGTTGTCTGAGGGAGTGTAGCACTGAAGATCTGTTGAGATGCTGTAGCTGTCGTGCAGCAGCTTGTCACCAGGGTAATACCTGTTGATCCATTTGCTGCTGTCAGGCGCCGTTCCGTCGAACTCATCGCTGAAGGTAAGCTCCCTGCTTTTAAGTATATCGAACTTGTTCGAATCCTTTACACTGAAGTACCATTTGATATCCGGAGAATTCTTCAGGGTATCGTATTCTTTAAGCTCCCTGAACATATCGGTCTTATCGAAACGGCGCTTGTCAAGAAGATATTCCTTTCTTTCGTTGAAAGCCTTGGTTTTCAGATACTCCTGGAGTTCATAATACCTCTTGAGCCTGGCTGAATCCTTCACCTGAACCCAGTTGTGATATTCCTTCGAGTCACGGAACTTGTAGTAGCTGACCACATCCGATGCCCCTTTTCTGGTTTTGAGTTCCTGCAGTTTCTGATATTCGGGAGTGTCTTTGAATGTAACAGGCTTCATGTTCTTCTTCAGCAGGAAAGCCGAGGAGGTCACCAACGCCTGGAGCTCGGAAAACCTCTTTACCTTGTCGGGGTTGAGATTCTTTTTTACCTCCTTGTCTCCTTTCAGCTTTTTGAATTCAAGCCATTTGCCATATTCCTCCGTATCTTTGAATGTTACAGGCTTCATCCGTTCCTTCTGCTTGAATTCCGGCGATTGCACAAAGAGCTGAAGGTCTTCTATTTCCTTGATTTTTGAAGAACCGTCAAGCGAAGTGAAATTTTTAAGGATTGCGCTTCCTTCGGTTTTGAAATATGACACAATGTCTTTTGCCTTCTGCAAGCCCAGGAATTCTGTTTCCCTGGCATGTTCTTCGGAACCTTTGTATGTAAGCGACTCTATCTCCCTTCTTTTCTGTTTGAATCCGGCCGAATTGACACTTTCGTGAAGACGGTTGTATTTTGCCAGGGCTTCCGAGCCGGCAAAGGCGATCATCTTTTCATATTCGGCAATCAGAGCCTTCTCTTCCTGTTCGATCTTGGAGGTTGAGGGGATCATCCCCAGCATCAGCTTTAAGGTTGACATTGCAGGTTGCTTTTTGTATAGTACGGTTAAAGTTAAAAATCTTTCAAACAATATAAACGGCATCGGCCAATTATTTGTTACTTAGGCAATAACAAACAAAATGGACCGGTTTTCAGCAATTAGTTTATTTTCAACAGAATAAAAACGGATGAAGAAGCTCATTATTGTTACAGCCATTATAATGCTGGCCTCCTGTGCCACAATGAAGCGTACATCTGTTCCTGCAGGAGCCCGTTCCGTCACCCCTGCCGCGAACGTTCCCGCTGCGGAATTACCGGACGATCAGGACCACCTTATTCTGGCTACGCTCTGGTTCCAGAAATCGGCCGAGATGCGGGCCCTTTTCTACCAGTGCTTCCGGAATGCGGAGATTGCCCTGAAGGAGAATCTTGAATTGTCAGACAGAACCAGGAATGCTGCAGTGGTTCTTGACATTGACGAGACACTGCTCGACAATTCACCGTACCAGGGATGGCAGGTTTTGAAGCAGAAAGCATTCAACAATGACGACTGGTTCCGCTGGGTGGAACGGGCCAGCGCCAGGCCCCTCCCGGGTGCGGTTGAGTTCACCCGTTATGCCGATTCACTGGGAGTGGAGGTGTTTTATGTCTCCAACAGGACTGTGGAGGAGATGGGGCCGACAATCAGGAACATGGCCGCATATGGATTTGCCGATGCTGACAGCACACACATGCTGCTTAAGGAGACGACCTCATCAAAGGTGGAGAGACGGGAGCGGATAGAACAGAATTTTGAGATTATCCTGCTGGTTGGTGATAACCTGGCTGACCTCAGCCGTATTTATGAGAAGCGGGGCCCTGACTACGGCTTTGAGGCTGTTGAAAAGGACCGCAGGCTCTTCGGTACGAATTACATTGTGCTTCCCAATCCCATGTACGGCAACTGGCTCAATGACCTTCTCCGGACTGCCCCGGGCAGCACCGAGCGTGAAAAGCTTATTAAGCTCCTGGAGGCCTTCTGAATTAGAATACCCCGCAGCGGTTATAGCATTGTAGCACGGAAGCTGACAGGTCTGAAGGTACCGCGTAGCGGTTCAAGCATTGTAACAGGCAGATCTGGATGAACTTACCGCGTAGCGGTTACAGCATTGTAACAGGTAGATCTGGATGAACTTACCGCGTAGCGGTTACAGCATTGTA
>Ga0116155_10000310_pt1 | contig 45980 bp, 32 predicted proteins | sample AD_UKC032_MetaG_FD_89890 | JGI IMG/M metagenome (GOLD analysis project Ga0116155, IMG submission 89890) | Active sludge microbial communities of municipal wastewater-treating anaerobic digesters from USA - AD_UKC032_MetaG | ecosystem: Engineered > Bioreactor > Anaerobic > Digestate | place: USA...
CGAATCCCACCGCCCCGACCAATTTCTTCTGGCTTCACCCTCAAGTGCCCGTAGCTCAACTGGATAGAGCAGCTGCCTTCTAAGCAGCAGGTCGGGGGTTCGAGTCCCTCCGGGCACGCCAAATAAAAAAATCCCTGACGTTGGCTTGGCCAGAATTCTGCCGAATTGTATTGTCGGAAAACTTTACGCACTGCTTCTGAGGATTGTAGGGTTCTGTTCCACAGATAATTGATATTTCTCTATAGAATCATATCTATAAGACGTAAATTTCTATGTCAGGTATAAATCTTGCGTTTAATCTATTGAGAATCACGGTGGCGCTTGTTATCTTTGTGAAGTAACTCACACAATATTGGCTAGTTACCTGCTAATCTTTGAATTGTTAAGCGCACAGGTGCCGAGAGAAATTTGGTGACGAAAATGGACGGCGAGAAGATTGTGACAAAGAACAACACGGATTTGCATAATGCTAAGGGTGATCAGCCAGTTGCGAATTCGCGTCGCCGATTGTTTCGTCAAGGAGCATCGGTCGTTGCGGTGACCTTGGTCAGTCGGCCGGTCTTGGCGTGGCATTGCAAATCCCCGTCGGCATGGGGGTCCGAGTTGATTAATCCGCACACGAGTTTGAAAACCAATGCGGGGCATAACACTTATGCCGATGAAACCTGGACGATTACGAACTGGACGAATAACAGTGAACGTGCTGGGCTTGGCAAACCATGGAGTAAATTGAAGGCGCGACTTGGTAGTCCTCAAGGCACGAAAAGGTCCGATATCAGGCTCAATAGCGTTCCCGGGTTGACCATTCCGAATGCTCTGAGTGGCGACTACAAAATTGTCGATTTGCTCGCATCTGGAACGCCGTTTCAGAAGTATATCGTGGTTGCTCAATTGAATCGTTTGCTTTTGGCCGGAAATTCAAACGGCATCGATGAGTGCCTGAGAGCCGATGATTTGCAAAAGATGGCGCTTAAAAATTATCCAACACCAGGAACAGCTTGGTCGGAAACGGATATCGTGACTTATCTTGATCAAAACTGGATTGTGAAGCCCTAACGAACGAAAGCTGTTGATTATCTTGAGAACGGCGGCCGTTAAGAAATACATGCGGAACACCTCTTTGGCGTTCCGCTTTTTTTTCGAGGAAGACACTGTCATCGCCTACGATGAGATGTCTGGTGACACACATTTATTGAGTATTGTTGCGAGGGAAATTTATGAGGTGCTGACGGTGCCCGCTTCGGTACCGGCATTGAAAGAATCGTTGTGTAGCCGGTTTCCAGAGGATGCGCCGGAATTGGTTAATGAAGGTGTAGACGTAGCCCTAGCTCAACTCTTGGGTGCCGACTTGATTCAAGCAGTGGCTGATTGAGAGTCTCCGAGCATTCCCGGCAGAACGTTTTCGACCTTCTTCGGAGGGGCGAATTTATCTTAGGCATCCATCCTTTCGTCGTCAGGGTGCGCTCTGATATCTCACGGCTTGCGGATGATATTTGCCTGATGTATGCGGATTTTCCTGTACATGAGCTTGGTGAATTTTCCGATTTTCATGTAGAGGTATCCTTTGAGGGTGGTATCCGCCGGTGGCTAAAGCCGCTCGCACGATTCTATTTCGACGGCCGCCCCTCATTCATCCCGCTTCCTGCTACACAGGCCTTCCCGATGCTCGAGTGGGGCATTAACTGGTGCGTGGCAGCTCATAGTCACAATTTTCTGATCATCCATGCCGCTGTAATCGAGCGGAATGGAAAGGCCATTATTTTGCCTGCTCCGCCAGGGGCTGGAAAGAGCACCTTGTGTGCGGCATTGATCAATCGTGGCTGGCGCTTGCTGTCTGACGAACTGGCGCTTTATGACATGGCCGAGCGCCTGGTTTATGGAATGGCGCGGCCGGTCAACCTGAAAAATGCTTCTATTGATATTGTATCGACATTTGTGCCGGATGCAGTCATGACTGCTGTTGTTCCCGATACGACCAAAGGCACGGTTGCATTGATGCGGCCACCGCAAGAAAGTGTGTTTCGTATAGCCGAACCGGCGGAACCGGCGATGATCGTGTTACCCAACTACAAGTACGGGGCCGATCCGTTGCTTGAACCCTACGCGAAGGCTCAGACCTTCATGCTGATAGCGGATCAGTCATTCAATTACAGTGTTCATGGTCGCGCTGGTTTTGATGCGGTCGGCGAACTTGTGGAGCACTGTCGTTGCTTGCGCTTTACGTACAGTCGTCTTGAGCATGCAGAACAAGTGTTTGATAGCTTGCTTGGTAGTGTGGGTTATGCCTGAAACTGACCTGGTCGTTCAGGTACTGCTTGATCCTGATCGGGCGCTAACTCTGGATTGTCAGCAATGGGATCTCCTGATTCGCCAGGGTCGTCGTGCCAACCTGTTGGGAAAACTATCCATGTGCCTTGCCAAAAGGAACTTGATGGCAGTTATCCCGGACGCTCCGCAAAGGCACATTATCTCAGCCTTGAAGATGGCGAATCGTCAGGATCTGGCAATTCGCTGGGAGGTTTCCAGGATTGCCAAAGCAATGAGCCTGTTCGGGATTGATTTGGTACTACTTAAGGGAGCAGCCTATGTTTTGGCTGAACTTCCATGCTCTCGTGGGCGGACGTTCTCGGACGTGGATATTCTTGTACCCAAGACAAGAATAATCGATGCCGAGAATGCACTAAGGATTCATGGTTGGCAGAGCGGGCATCACGATGAGTACGACCAGCGCTATTACCGGCAATGGATGCATGAAATTCCGCCAATGATGCATGTGCGGAGGGGAACCACAATCGATGTGCATCATGCCATCCTCCCCGAAACAGCACGCATCAAGGTAAATACAGCGGCGTTATTCGAGAATGTTCTGCCGGTGAAAGGTTTCGACAACGTTTATGTTCTTGACCCGATCGACATGGTTTTGCATAGCGCAACGCACCTGTTTCACGAAGGTGAGCTTGATAATGGCTTGCGCGATCTTTTTGACCTCGACTCACTGCTTCGCGATTTCTCGCGCAATGAAGAATTTTGGGCAGGGTTAATGCCGCGTGCTTCGGCACTTGGGCTCGAACGTCCGCTGTTCTATGCGCTCCGTTTTACGAACACATTACTAAATACGCCTGTCCCTGAAAATTTATTGCTCGATGTATCAAGAGCTGCGCCTCCGTTCTGGGTCGGCCATTTGATGACAGCATGTTACCAAAGGGCCTTACGTCCCAACCACTCCAGTTCCAGTCCTCGGTGGACTTGGCTGGCGAGGAAGACACTTTATATTCGCTCGCATTGGATGAGAATGCCCATGGGGCAGCTTCTCAGGCATCTGGCGCACAAGGCCTTCATATCGGGAAGAGTTAAGCCGCTGGAGCTTACGACCGAACGTAAACCAGACCTCTAACAAACCCTTTAGCGAGTTGATTGATACCGTTGCTCTATTAGTTCAATCAAAAATTTCGCAGGAATCGCGTAGGCGATGCCGGACGGCTGGCTCAGTGCAGCTTCCTTACTACCCTTGATGAAAACCATATTGACGACGCCAATCACTTCTCCTGATGCTACATCGAAGACCGGGCTGCCACTGTTTCCAGGGTAGGCGGTGGCATCAAGCTGGAAAATATCGAATGTTCCACTCTTCAGCTGGCGGATCAATTTGTCATTAATCTGCCTCGCGTTTCCAGCTGGTAGGGCAATGGGGGTTATGGAAGAAACCATTCCGCGGTGCGTAACTGGCGAGAACCCAAGTGCGCCACCGATCGGGAAGCCGGTGAAGGCAATCGTCTGGCCTTCACGCACCGAATCCGAGTTGGCAAGCCTTAGCGCAGGGAAAGGTTCGCCTTCGATGCGTAGCACAGCGAGGTCATGGATTTTACTTACAGCGATAACTTTCGCCGGGCGTAACCTTGATTCGCTTTGGCTACGCCCCTGGCCAATGCGGACGACCAGTTCCATTTCGGGATCAGTGATATCGGTGACGACATGGGCATTGGTGGCAATTAGGTTTCCGTCCCTTATGACAAACCCGGTGCCACGCATAGAGAACTGTGGGCTACCGGTTTTCTTGTATGTGCCGATTACGAGGACAGATGGCTTGATGCGCTGGATTGTTTCGGCAAGTTCAGCAGTTGCGATTCCGGGCAATAGACAGAAGAGCAATACGAGGAAAAGCCGGAATCTGATGAAAACGCGCATTACATCGTCCTGCGAGATGCAATTTTGTTCAGATCGGGCGATGGCTCGGCGATGGCCGGATCGTAGGGGTGTTCATCAAGTTTGAAGGTTTCGCGAATGCGCTTCACATAGATCTGGGTTTCCGCGTAGGGAGGGATGCCGCCATAGCGGTTAACCGCACCTTCGCCCGCATTGTAAGCGGCAACGACCAAGGCGACGTTCCCCTTGAAATAAGCTAGAAGCCAGCGCAGATATGCCAGACCGCCTCGGATATTCTGTTCCGGGTCGAATGGCTTCTTGACGTTGAATCGCTCCGCAGTCTCAGGAATGAGTTGCATCAGGCCTTGCGCATTTTTTGGTGATACCGCGCCGGGGTTGAAGTTCGATTCGGCACGAATGACGGCCATTGCCAGTCGAGGATAAACGCCGTACTCCGGTGCAAGCTTGAGAACCATCTCCATTAACTTGCGTCGCTCTGGCGCTGCCAGCGCGACAATATCGTGACCATCGCTGTCAAAAAGACACTCTGGTGGCTTGATGACCGGGTCGCCAACCTGTCTCAGCATGCGTTGGGCCTGACTGTGGCCTTTCTTGGCAGCCATCTCGAAAAAGTAGGCAGCTGTTGCATCATCGCGAGAGATACCACGGCCATTGGCATACATCCAGCCAAGGCTGTATTGGGATTCGGCGTCGCCAAGGCGTGCAGACTCACAGTAAAGCTGAATTGCCTTGGCCTGATCCCTCCTGACCCCTTCGCCGTGCTCGTAGCTACGAGCTTCGTTGCGAAGAGCCTGTGCTTTTTCCAATGATCCGGAGGCTTGCTGGGCATGGGCGAACGTTCCTACGCAACCCCAGAGCAATGCGGAAAAGAGCATTGCACGGGGCAAGCCAGGAAATTGGAAAGGCATGTGGATCATAAAATGATTTCGCGCTCAAAGTCGCCAGACACTGATGCCTTGCGCTGTGAGTGACTGCACGTCCAGCATGCACTTGACGTCAGTCACGACACCACCGGGCAACAGTTTTTGGACATAGTCCGTCGTTGGGCGTTCCTTCAGTTGTCGATGGCTAACGGCAGCCACAATGGCAGCTGAACGCGGAAGGTCGTCCCAAGCCACAAGGTCGACACCATATTCGTGACGTGCTTCTGCCGGATCCGCAATTGGGTCATGTATAACAACGCGAGCACCGTAAGATTGAAGTTCATGTATTACATCGACGACCCGGGAATTACGTAGATCCGGGCAATCCTCCTTGAACGTGAGTCCCAGAACGATGACCGGGCAGTCTTTCACTGGATGGCCGCCACGGACCAATTGTTTGACCGTTTGCTCCGCGATCAATTTGCCCATGCCATCATTGATCCGGCGGCCGGCGAGGATGACTTCCGGGTGATAACCAAGTTTTTGAGCCTTGTGCGTCAGATAGTAGGGGTCGACGCCAATGCAGTGACCACCTACAAGTCCGGGACGGAAGGGCAGGAAGTTCCATTTGGTTCCGGCTGCCTGGAGTACTTCAAGTGTATCGATACCAATTTTCTCGAAAATAATGGCAAGTTCATTCATAAGAGCGATGTTCAGGTCGCGCTGCGTGTTTTCGATGACTTTTGCAGCCTCGGCCACCTTGATGCTGGAGGCGGGGAAAACTCCTGCAGTGATCACGCTACCGTAGATTTCTGTGACGGTCGCCAGGGTTTCCGGGGTGTCGCCAGACACTACCTTGACGATCTTGGTGACCGTACGCTCCTTGTCTCCTGGGTTAATACGCTCCGGCGAATAGCCGACGAAGAAATCGGTCTTCCATTTCTTTCCTGAATGTTGCTCGAGGATGGGGATGCAGACTTCCTCGGTGGCGCCCGGATAAACAGTTGATTCATAGACGACAATCGCACCTTGCTTGAGGTTTTGACCGACGGCTCGGGAGGAACTGACCAGAGGACTGAAATCGGGTTGATGTGCGTCGTCAACCGGAGTCGGCACAGCAACGATCACAAAGTCAGCCTCCCTTAGTGCTGCGGGATCGGTGCCAACTTCAAGAAAAATGGCTGCCTTTAGGGCGTCACTACTGACTTCCCCAGTTGGGTCAAAGTACTGCTTGTAGCACGCTACTTTTTCCACTGAAAGGTCGACTCCAATGGTGCGGAATTTTTTTCCAAATTCCACAGCCAACGGAAGCCCCACGTAACCTAGACCGACAACAGCAATGGTTTTCGTCATTATTTTCTTCTCTTTGGTTCAACTCTCTTTGGTTCAAATTAGACTTCAAAGCGATTTTTTCAAACGCGTAACTTCTTGCTGATCTACGAACTTGTCTCCAAGTTTTGCCAGATTGTCCAGTTCGCTTCGCGCTTCTTCTTTCTTTCCCGCGCTAATCAATACGCGGGCCAGATTTAAGCGAATTGCAGCGGCTTGCGGGGCAATCTCCACTGCCTTTTGTAGCAATATGATCGCGCCTGCGGTGTCGCCCTTTTCAGCCATCAGCATGGCCAGTGTGTCCATGAACGCTGGCTGGTTAGGAGCTAATTTGTTTGCCTTCTCCGCGTATTCGATGGCCTTGGGCGATTTTTCCTGTCCGGCAGCCCATGCAAGATTGTTGAGTGCCAGGGCGTTATCCGGTTGCTGCTCGATTACTGACCGGTATTGCTGTATCGCTGCTGTATAGTCCTTACGTGCTGTCGCTAAGTCACCGAGGTAAAGCCGGAATCCCAAATCTTTCGGGTGAGCTTTGATCCAGTCGTTTGCAGTCTTTTCCGCCTCAACATTGTTTTGCGCAGCAAGCAGTGATTTGTGCAGCCGGATCGCAAGTTCTGTCGAAGGTGTCAGCTTCAGGCCAGTCCGGTAGGCGGAGACCGCCTCCGACCATTGCTTTTGAGACACCTGAATGTCACCTTCAAGTGCGTAGCCAGTAGCTTCCTTCGGGCGCTGCTTTTCGATGCCGCGTGCCACCAAGAGAGCTTCCTTCTGCTTGCCTGCTGCTAGATATGTCAGTATCAGGTTACGCTGGGCTTCGAGCTGGTCGGGTTTGATTGTCAGCGCCTTACTCAGACTTTTTGCAGCTTCTTCGTAATTTTTGGTGGCAAACTGAACTTCCGCTATTCGCATGTCGGGTATCGGCGATGTTGGTTGCAGGGCAGCCAGCTTGGCGTAAGTAGCGAGCGCTTGGTTTGGTTCTCCAGCCAGCATTTGAGCTTGGCCGGCTACAAGCAGCAACTCAGGCTTGTCGGGAATGGCGGTTAGCGCTTCCTGGGCCGTGGTGACAGCCTTTTTGGTTTCCTGGTTGGCAAGGTAGTACTCTATCAGCGCTACTCGCGGCGTGGCGTCGATCGGATTTCCGCTTAACGCCTTGTTGATCAGCGCCACAACTTCTTCAGGCTTTCCTCCGGTCGATGCAGTGAGCTTTGCCAAGGCCAGGAGCGCAGTTGCGTTGTTTGGGCTGGTGACAAGCACTGTTTCGAAGCGCCTGCGTGCATCTGCAGGCTTGTTTTCCGCGATGTCGATGGCTGCTAGAGTGGCATATGCCGGAGCATATGCAGGGTTGAGCGCTAATGCTTTCTCGAAATTTTGCCTGGCAGAGGCGGTGTCTTTTTTGGCCAAATAGATGCGGCCAAGCATGCTGAACGTGGCGGGATCATTCGGGGTTTTTGCTTGGAGGACTTTTATCGCCTGTAGTGCTTTGTCCAGTTCATTACGCCGCAGATAGGACGCGATGAGCACTCTGTCGGCAGTAGTTCCCTTATCAGTTTCGGAAATATGTTCAAGTTCGACCGTTGCTGCAGATACGTTGCCCTGAGCCATATTTGCGAGCGCAAGTGAAGTGCGTCGGGCAGGATTGTCCGGATCGAGCTTGCTTGCCTTGGCATAAAACTCTTCAGCTTTCTTGGAGTCGCCTGATTGAAGGTATGCATCCCCGGCCAGCGACAGGAAGGCTGGATCCTTCTCAATCTTGTCGAGAACGGGTTGTAGGGTCGAAATTGCTTTGGGAGTTTGGCCGGAACGTAAATAGTTGGCAATCAGCATCTTGCGAGCCATCCCGAGTTCAGGCGCTTGTTGCAGAGCTTTGTTGAGGAGGGTTTCAGCCTGAGCGTACGAGCCCAGTTGATATTCGGTAGCACCGGCAAGTTGCTGGAACAATGGGTTCTCGGGAGCTAGCTTGAGCAGTTGCTGAGTTATGTCGCGGGCTTTCTTGTAATCCTTGCGTTGGTAGGCTAATTGCGATTCTAAGTAAAGCGTTTGTGGGCTTTTAGGCGCCACCTTTTTCATCTCTTCGAGTTGCTTTGCGGCATCGTCGAACATTCCCTTTTGCATCAGCGCCGAGAATATCGCGGTGTGGGTGGCAAGGTGGTCGGGTTTGCTTTGAACTGCTTTGCGATAGAGCTCTATAGCACCCGCTTGATCACCTTTGAAGGCAATGAAGGATCCCTTGAGCAAGAGCGCGTCGGCATCAGCAGGGCTTTTTGAGAGAACGCCGTCTACGATCGCGATGGCTCCAGACACATCTTCCTCAGCAAATTTCGTTCGGGCTTCAACAAGGAGGGCAGGGATGTAGTCAGACTTGGCGTTGAGGGCTGCCTTGAGCGCGTTCTGTGCCGCTTCACTGTTGCCGGTGGAGCGATAGGCCAGGCTAAGCGATGTTTTCAGGTTCGCAGCTGCTTCACCGTTCAATTCAAGGTTGGCAAATTCTTCAATAACCTTCTTGGCTTGGCCCATTGAGAGCATGGCCTTGGCTAACAAGGGAACGGTCAAGTTGGGTTCGTATTTGAGATCGTAAGCCTTGCGCAATTCCACTTCGGCACCCCGAGTGTCTCCTTCTTCAAGCAACGCTTTGCCAAGGAAAAAACGCCCTTCGCCCGAATTTGGGTTCAATTGCAGAGCGTTCTTGAACTGGATGACGGCGGCTTTGCTGTCGTTCTTGGCAAGAAATTCCTTGCCCGATGCAATCAGTGTTTCCGGAGAATCACCCCCGCAGCCGGCCAGCAGCCCGGCAATCAGGGCTGCTGTCAATGTGGCGACGCGAAGTGCAGATTTGTTTTTCATTGATTTTTCCTCTTTCCCGGTTGTTTACCGCAATCCAAGTCGATGCATGATGTCGTAGAGAGTTGGCCGACTGATACCAAGGATTTCCGCCGCCTTGGCCAAATTTCCGTCAGTTCTGCCAAGCGCGGTAACTATCGCGGTTCGCTCGGCGTCATCGCGAACTTGTCGCAAATCGATAAAACCGTTTGTGTCGTCAGTGGATTCGCTGAGCCCGATATCGTCTCGTGTAATTTGCGTACCTTCAGCCATGATTACTGCTCGCTTGATACAATTTTCCAATTCTCGAACGTTTCCGGGCCAAGGATGTGCTTCTATCGCCCGAATTGCATCGTCAGCCAGGGTCAGGTTGACTCGATTCTGCTCTGCGGCAAAGCGATTCATGAAAGCATGAGCGAGGAGAGCGGGATCGCCTGCCCGGGCACGAAGCGGCGGAATGGTGACGACGATTTCGGCGAGCCTGTAATAAAGGTCTTCTCGGAATTTGCCATCCTTGATCAGTGTTTTCAGGTCCTGGTGTGTCGCGCAGACAATGCGTACATCTACCGGGATTTCCTGCCGTCCGCCGATGCGCTCGATCACGCGTTCCTGGAGGAAGCGCAGGAGTTTCGACTGAAGTGAATGCGGTAAATCGCCAATTTCATCGAGCATCAATGTGCCGCCACTAGCCGTTTCGATCTTGCCTGGCGTGGTCTTGGCAGCTCCAGTGAATGCACCTTTTTCGTAGCCGAACAGTTCGCTTTCGAGGAGATTTTCCGGAATGGCTGCACAGTTGATAGCGACAAACCGCTCGGCTTTGCGCGATGAGGCTTCGTGAAGCCCACGGGCCAGAACCTCTTTGCCGGTACCGCTTTCGCCAAGAAGCAGAACTGTCGCGTTCGTATTGGCGACTTTTTCGATTGTTCGGCAGGTTCGCAGCATTTCTCCGTCCCGCGTCAAGAGACCGGCCAGCGCAGCTGGATGCTGAAGGGAGCGAAGACGACGGTTTTCCTGCTGTAGGTCGAACAAGCGAAAGGCGCGGTCAATGGTCAGAGTGAGCAACTCGGGATCGAACGGTTTCGCAAAGAAGTCATAGGCACCAAGCGCAATGGCGCGCAAGGCATTGGCCTGATCGTTTTGACCTGTGAGGACGATCACTTTTGTTTCGGGGGCGCTCGCAAGGATTTGCTCAAGCAGTTGGAAGCCTTCTGAAACTGAATCTGCCGCAGGTGGTAATCCAAGATCCATCGTCACTACAGCTGGGCTATGGCGATGAAGCTGATTCAGGGCGCTTTCGCGATCACCTGCGGTCAACGCTTCAAATTTGTCGAAAGACCACCGTAACTGCTTCTGAAGAGCTGGGTCGTCTTCTACGATAAGTACCGGACGTAGCTTCTGTTCAGTCATGCCTGTTCCGTTTCATGTAGATCGGATCTACTTCCAGTTTCCAACAAAGGAAGAATCATCGTTATTTTGGTGCCTTTGTTTTCCTGACTTTCCACTTGCAATTCGCCACCCAGCTCACGTAAGTACTGTGCGCTCTCGTATGCCCCAATACCCATGCCAGATAGCTTGGTGCTCTGAAATGGCTTGAATAGGCGTTCGCGAATGAACTCCTGGCTCATGCCGTGACCAGTGTCGCCAACCTCGACGATAGCCCGGTCGCCTCGTTTAACGAGCGATACCCAAACCAATCCATCCTCGGGCGTCGCGTCAAGCGCATTTTGGACCAGATGACCAATGACTCGCTCAAGGCGATCTTCATGGCCTCGCGTAGATAGGTTTTCGGCGATTCGAATCTCAACACATCGTCCCTGTTCGATTTTACTCCGCCCGATGCGTTCAATGACATCGGGAAGTGATACGCCGCAAGCAGTACCCGGCGGTGTCGCACCCTCACGCAGTTGCATCATCAACTGGCGCATGCGTTCGACCGAGTGCTCCACAGTCATCAGCATGTCTTGTTGAAACTCGGGATTGTCGCGATGTCGCTCGGCATTGCGCAACATAAGGGAAAGCTGGGTAACGATATTCTTGAGATCATGAACCACGAATGCCGACATCCGGTTGAACGCATCGAATTTTCGAGCTTCGAGCAAAGCCTCCGTGGCTTGCATGCGTGCCAGAAAACCCGCTGCCTGACTGCCGGCTGTTCGCAAGAGGTCGTTAACCTCCCAATTGACCTCGATTTGCGTCCGAGCGCTGCATAAAATGACGAAGCCGGTCATTTCACGACTTACCGTCAATGGAACGATTAACCATGCATTTGGAATGCCATAAACCCACTCGGGCATCGAAAGGTCGGTATAACGACCTGGAGAAGCACGGTACTCCTCAAGATTGATGACCCATCCGCTGTCGATGAGGAATCTGCAAAGACCTGAACTGCTGTCTTCGATCTCGTCACTGAGCTGAATATTCCAACGACCAACCATTCGGAATCCACTCTGTCCTGGCTCCCTGAGCCACAGTCCCCCAGCGGGGCTTTCGACCATGTTGGCAAGGCCGCGTATGACCTGCTCACCCATGGCTTGTGGGGAGTCCTGAGCAGATAGGGTTTGCGTGAAACGAAGCCATTCCTCCCTATAGTCATAACGGTAGCTGAAGAAATGTTTTCCGACCAACACTCTAAGTTTGGCGCGCATTGCCCCTGAAATGCCGAGCACGCCCAGCAATAGGAGAGAAGCGAAGAGCACAGAAAGTTGGAGGGCGCGACCCCAGTCGCCTCCAAAGAAGCGAACGTAGTAGCCAACGGCTGCCATAAACAGAAGGTAGATGGCTGCAATTAATAGGGTTGCAGTGTGAAATGCGACTTTCTGTGAGAGCCGGATTTTGGCTGTCCAGTCGCGGCTACGAATTGTGGCGACCAACAGCAGCGGGATTACCAGCGCATGGACGAAGCCCCTAATCGCGTAGGCGTCGGCATCGATCTGATTGAATAACAAGGCATCGGAATAAAGGTACAAATCGAAACCAAATTGTCCGAGCAGTGCCAGGCACAAAGGTTTGACGTTCCAGCGAGCATCGTCAGTGACGTTGCGAAATAACTGCTCCAGCAGTATCAGTGCCAGAACGATCATACCCAGTGCTTGCAGCAGTTGTGCCCTTGGGGCGGCGGGTAGGATCTGCAGCACGGTGGAAAGATGTAACGCGAGCCCTCCAAGCACCATGACCCAACAGAGTGGAACAAACCAACCCGGAAATACCCGCTTGTTTCGTTGTCCGTTCTCGGTGGGTGAAAGGAGCAGGATAAAAAATACATACCAGGCACCATAGCGCAGGATATCCAGCAGCGAACCCAGAAAGAAAAAAATGAAATTTCCGGAAAGGGCGAACAGCGTACCTGCGATTGCCCACAGCGCAGCCAGAACGACTGCGGCGAGCATGGCCTTGGCTCGTTTGCTGCTGCGCCATGTGTGGCCGAGGGTAATCAGGTAGGTGGCGAGCAAGCCGTAACTTGCTGCCGCAGTGCCCATGCTCCAAGCGATCAGCGAAGCCGTTTGTTGATCCATGGGCCGGTCGGGAACTTGGTGGACATACGAGAATGTTTAACGCCTTGGCTCAATGAGCCCCTTTCCCGGTGACCACGACTCCAACGGTTTCAAAGAGGATAATAAGATCAAGAAAAAGGGATTGGTTCTTGACGTAGTAAAGGTCGTACTGCAGTTTCTCCGCGGAGTCCTCGACAGTTGCCCCGTAGTGGTAACAAACCTGCGCCCAGCCAGTTACGCCAGGCTTTACACTGTGACGTACGGCATAAAAGGGGATTTCGCGGGTAAGCTGATCCACAAAAAATGGACGCTCCGGGCGAGGTCCGATAAGACTCATATCACCCTTCAACACGCTGAACAATTGCGGTAGTTCATCGATCCGCAGTTTTCGGATAATGCTTCCAACCTTCGTCACGCGGCTATCTGCGGAAGTTGCCCAGATCGGTTTTCCGTCTTTTTCGGCATCGCGGCGCATGCTACGGAATTTGACCACATTGAACAGTCGACCGTTGAGTCCGACGCGTTCCTGCCGGTAAAGTATGGGAAATCCGCTTTCCAGACCGATCACCAGAGCGGTAACGATCATGATCGGCAAAGTTACCAGCACCAATATCAAGGAAAAGATGATATCGGATATGCGCTTTATCAGGGCGCGTGCCCTGCCTTGATTGAATCCATCTCCAAAGATAAGCCATCCGGCATAAACAGAGTCAAGTCGTATTTGCCCAAGAGTCCGTTCAAAGTAGCTCGGGAGGTCCAATACCTTGATCCCACGCAATTTGCAGTCGAGCAGGTCGCGCAGCGGCATCGAGCCACCGCGACGTTCGGATATTGCTACGACGATTTCCTGGGCGTTAGTTGCCAGCGCAGCCTCGTAAAGGGTTCTGCCTGAGGAGACGATCTGAGTGCCGGGGACGATGGGGTTGTTTTCGTTGGGACCAGTGAAAAAGCCAACGATTTCCGCACTGGGGTCCGAGCGAATTAAGGCCTGCTTGACCTCATGGGCTCTCACACCGGTACCGAACACAAGAATACGCCGCTTGGCTACTCCCGAAGCGACAGACGAGGTGGCGCCGATACGACTCACAAGCAGGCCAAAGGCTGCCGACATTGCTGAAAGCTGGGCCAATTCTCGACTTGCCGGCGCTAGTGGGAGGACGACGTAGATGGCATAGGCAATCGGAAAAGACAAATAGATCGACAGAAGTGCCTGAGTGCGTGCGTCAATGACGGTGCGCTTGTGAATACGCTGATAGAACCCTAGAAGGGTACTGAGCGACATGGCGGTTGCGATGACGATCAAGCCAAATAGCACGACCTGTTTGTGGTCAATCGGCAACCCGTGACGATTCCACATGAGGGCGATAAGAACGCCAACAATGATGAAAGAGGAATCCAGTAGTGCTTGGGCCAGCGGTCGCCAATGGAACCAATGGCTAAACAAACGAATCATTAGCATTCTCCCGTGCCTCGAGGCATCGGCACAGCGCTCAAAACTATCCCCTGATTGAATCTCCACAGAGGAACTAATTCCGACAGCCCGTTGAACAATTAAGTTCACCAAAATGATGACTCACTATTCAACATCGAGCCTCGGATATCCCATAGTCAATTCTATTGATATCCTGAAATGTGGACCGTGGCTTATTTCACAAACATCATTATTGAGCCTCAGGTGAAGCAGGATGGTGGTGCCTGGTAGTCCGTTATTGGAAAAAACCGATCGGCATAATATCTTAAGTCAGAACTTAACCTATGAATTGTGACGAAATTCTACGAATCCGATTAGATTCCGGACGCCATATGTAATTACTGACTTCGCCTTTCGAACGAAAAACAAGAAGTCTTTACAAATAGTATGTAGGGCAATGTCACGTAACGCCTCCAAGCCCTAGACCAAAATTTCAAGTGGAGCGGGATGTCCGAGAAAGCCATGCGGGCTGGCGCTTGCGCCATAGGCACCGGACTGGAAAATTACCACCAGGTCACCCGGCCCGGCGATCGGTAGGTCCATGCGGTCGGCGAGCAGGTCGAGCGGTGTGCACAATGGGCCGACCACAGTTACCGATTCTCGGTTTGCTGCATCCATCCGGTTGCCGATCGCGACCGGATAATTCTTCCGAATGACTTGGCCGAAATTGCCGGATGCGGACAAATGATGGTTCAGTCCGCCGTTAGCCACCAGAAACGTTTGGCCGCGCGATACCTTGCGGTCGACAATGCTGGCAACGTAAATTCCCGCCTCGCCAACCAGATAGCGGCCTAGTTCGATGACAATATGCGCATCAGGCATATCCGATGCAGCGCGTTTAGCCAGAGTGTCAAGATTGTTGCAGATCGGCTCGAGATCAAGCGATGTTTCCCCAGGAAAATAGGGAATTCCGAAGCCGCCGCCCAGATTGAGAAAGCGTACCGGTGATGGAGCCTCAGTCGCTAGTCGAAGTGCAAGTTCGTACGATTTCTGCTGGGCTTCACAGATCGATTCGGCCCGCAGGTTTTGGGAGCCTGCGAAAAGATGGAAACCTTCGAACGTCAGTCCATGGCTGCCAATTTCCCGCAACAACTTGGGAACCTGCTCCGCATCGACCCCAAATTGCTTCGCTCCTCCACCCATTTTCATGCCGGAGCCCTTGAGTTCAAAGTCGGGATTTACACGGACCGCCACCCGAGCTGGAAGGCCGAGCTCTGAGGAAATCATGCTCAACTCAGTGATTTCTCTGAACGATTCGATATTGATCAGTACACCGGCAGCCACTGCTTGGATCAATTCGCCACGGCCTTTGCCTGGCCCGGCGAAGCTAATTTCTGCTGGATTTGCACCAGCATCGAGCGCTACCTTGAGTTCTCCACCGGACGCGACGTCGATGCCATCGACCAAATTAGCCATGACCCCGACCAGCGCCGGCATAGGATTGGCTTTCATCGCATAGTGCAACTTGATCGCTTGCGGGAGAGAAGCGCGCAATTCGACGATGCGATTGATCAGCGCTTGCCGGTCATAGGCGTAGAACGGCGTCTGTCCGGCGCGTGCAGCGAGGCGCAGGAGGGGAATTCCGCCAATCACTAATTGGCCGTCCTCCACTGCAAATCGGGTCATTGGGGCATGAACTGGAATTTGGCGATCAGGGATGGACATTTTTAGTTGCTCCGAGGTCTGGTTCAGACCGCATTTGCCGATATCCACTCAGTTGCGAGAAATTTGCGGTCGATTTTGCCATTCGGATTTCGTGGCAAAGGTCCGCTTCGCACATTGATCCTGGCTGGCACCATGTAGGCGGGCATACGTGCGCGACATTCGGCCATCAGGGCTGTAACGTCCACATTGCAGCTACCAGTCGGAGTGACGATGACCTGGATTGCTTGGCCAAGCGTGTCATGATCCACGCCAAACGCTACGCACTCTCCAACCAATTGGGTTGCGTAGAGGATTTCCTCGACCTCAGTGGGGCTTACTCGGTAGCCGGAGGTTTTCATCATTTCATCACGACGTCCAATGAAATAGAGGAAGCCTTCCTCATCCATGCGTACCGTGTCGCCTGAGAAAACAGCGATCTCTGGCAAAACAAGTCCAGCTTCGCGGCCGGGAGACGTGCTCGGTAGAGGTTTGTATCGTTCGGCAGTTTTTTCTGGATCGTTCCAGTAGCCCAAGCCGACCAAGGTGCCCCGATGAACCAACTCGCCCGGTTCATCGGGGGCGCAATGAGTGCCATCGTCACGCAGGACGAGTATCTCGGCATTCGGAATCGCCTTGCCAATCGAATCGGGTCTGCGGTCGACCTCCTCCGGGGGCAAAAATGTGGAGCGGAACGCTTCGGTCAGACCGTACATCAGAAAAGGCTTCGTCTTTGGTAGGTGTCCACGCAAAGAAGTCAATGTTTCTCGAGGCATACGACCGCCAGTGTTTGCGAAATATCGCAGGTGATTAGAGATCGACTCAGGCCATTCCAACTGCGTCAGCTGAATGAAAAGCGGCGGCACAGCGGTCAGCCCGGTCACCTTTTCCCGCTCGATCGTCTTTAGTACGTCGCGTGGCAAAAGGTAATTGAGCAGCACGACACGTGCGCCGACATGAAATGCGGTAGTCAACTGGCTGAATCCGGCATCGAAGGACAAGGGCAAGGCGGCAAGCAGCGTGTCTCCGGCGTCGTTCTCGAGATACGAGGCGACGCTCTTGGCGCCGGCTACCATGTTTCGGTGCGATAACACGACTCCCTTCGGTTTTCCGGTGCTGCCAGAGGTGTAGAGAATGCTAGCAACATCCGTATCGATGATCCGGTGGCCAGGCTTGGGTGGTATGGCGAGCAGTTCGCTCCAGCGGCACAGCTCCAGGCCATTGATATTCGGAATCGCTTCGCCTGAATCCAGAACCACGATATGGCGCAGGTCGGAACAGGTCAAAAGTGTTTCTTGAAGCAATGCCAGGCGCTCAGCCGACGTGACGAGCACGCGGACATTACAGTCGCGCAGAATGTAGCCAACCTGCTCAGCCTTTAGGAGAGGGTTGAGAGGGACGAATACGCAACCGGCTGCTGGAGCACCGAAACTCGCGATTACAGTCTCGAAACGTTTCTCAAGGTAGATCGCAACGCGTTCGCCACGCTGAATGGCCAATTGCATCAGTCCCGAGGAGAAGCGCATTAGCTGATCGAGCAATTGACCATAAGAAATCAATTGGGCGCCGTGTGACAAAGCCGTTCCATCAGGACGCGCATTAACAGAGTTGGTGATCAGTTCATGAAGCAGGGTCGTGTTGGACATGCGGGAATTTTGTGGTCTAAAAAAACATTGTGTTGCCGGAACGTATCCCGGGAAAAAGCTGAGCGATTAAAGGAGCGCCACTGATATGCCCATGCGCCCCCTGATTGCTGTGGATAGTGTATCGTCTTTCATGAATCGTTGCCTCGCAAGGGAGAGCGTGGATTCAAGAAGAGGTGCAAACAGTTATGAGCAAGCTTGGAAAGCTGAATGGATATGCCAGTTTGGTGAAAATGCAGACAGGAAAGTCGAAACTGCGACAGTTTCTGGAAATTGTCAGGCTTTCCTGCGGAAAACTACGACTTGGCATCGACGAGTATTATGAACTGGGTGTGTTTGACGATACGTCCTTTCCATATCAGGAGAAAGTGCGTTGTGTGGGGTGGCGCGGAAGTGCGTTGATTGATCGACTTCTCAATGCGGATCATTGGCGAGCCTCCGCAAATGATAAGGTACTTAACTACGCCATTTTGGCGCATTACGGCTTTCCCATTCCTGAGACGATAGCCTCGTTTTCACCTTCTGGCAGGACGATTGCGGGCGAAAGGCTTCTGCGAACCAAGGAGGAGTTATTTTCCTATTTGTGCTCTGCATTGACGTTGCCGGTGTTTGTCAAGCCAATTCACGGCACTTATGGACGTGGCACGTTTTGTTTGCAAAGCCCCCTCAATGATGGGGAAAGCTATTTGGATGCCAGGGGCCATGTAGTGAGCCGGGATGAGTTGTTAAGCGTATGCTTCAACGAGAAATTCGGTGGGATGCTATTCCAAGAGCGTCTTGTTCAGCATCCCGACGTCGCGGTAATCGTCGGTTCGACCGTCAGTTGCGTTCGGGTGATTGTCGCAGTTGGCGACGATAGACTGCCGGAGGTCATTCTCGCGTTCTGGAAGATCGGGCGGGAAAAAAACATCACGGATAATTTTTGCATGGGAGAGAGCGGGAACCTCCTTGCGTGGGTCGACGTAGGAACAGGCGTCGTCGGGCGTGTCATTACTGGCTTGTGGCCAACAGGAAAAGAATGCCGTAACCATCCGGACACGCATGCCCAGCTTAGCGGCGTGCGGTTGCCCGATTGGCCTAGTGCGTTGTCGCTATGTCTCCATGCTGCAGAACTTTTCCCGGGCCTTAGATTGCAGCATTGGGACATTGCATTTTCTAATGACGGGCCGGTGCTCATGGAGTTGAATACGGAAGCGGATTTAGGTGTTCCTCAATATTTGGGTGGAAAAGCGTTTGTGATGGAAGGCATCGAGGCCCTGATGAAATCACGATCTCGCGATTAGCATCGACAGATGTTTCGTGACTTCGGAAAATGATGAACGGATCTTCATAATTTCCGTTTCTTCAAATTGATCCAAGACGCCCGATGCGCTTGATGAGGAACACTTCACACCGATCTTGATCCGTCTGAACTGATCATTCTGGAAGGCTTCGAGAATTGAGGCGACCCCGCGATGGCCGCCGGAACTGCCACACATCCGGGTCCGCACCTTGCCGATGGGTAGATCGATATCGTCGAATACGAGGATGCATTGAGCGACGCTGAATTTCATGGTGTCGGACAACATTTTGAGTGTCGGGCCCGTCAGATTCATTGGGGTTTTAACCTTGATCAGCCAAAGCTTATGACCATCGGCTGATCCTTCGGCAATGCAGGCTATGGGGTGTTCTTCCCAATTGCTTGAGATAGACGAGCAAAACATGTCCAGTGTCTCGTAGCCTACGTTGTGGGGAGTTCCAACATATTCGGGTCCGGGGTTGCCAAGCCCAATTACGATCTGATCGGTAGTGGCAACTATGGGCAGAGGCTCAGCCACGGGGTCGAATGATTCCGATCCGCCGATCGCTGGGTAGGCGAGGTTTGGCGGTCCCCGGTGTGATTGAAGGTGACTGCATTCCGAGCAGAATAAGTCGCGTCCACAGTCATCCGCCCAACATTTCACCTCTTGAGAATGTGATATCGGAATGCGGCTCAAATGGTCTTTTTTGTTGGTTCCCTTGATGAGTATGAGATCACCTTCCTGCTGTATAGACCGCAGGAAATTGGCGACGTCAATCGTGCGGCCAAATGCATGGAGACGCGACTCAGTTTCTGGCTTTTTAGCCTTGAGCGATGCTGACGCATAGCGGCCTGTAAAGACTACTATATCAGCGGCCTCCAAAGCTTCTTTCGCCAGTCGTTTGATTTCTTCTGCCTTATGCTGACAATCCGAAATCGTGCCAAGCACGAATATTTTTCGCCGGGCGCGGGCTTCGCGGAGTTGATCGAGAAGCGGCCGGACCGTCCAGGCCGGTGCCTTGAAATCGTCACGGATGAAGGTGATGCCCCCGGGTATCTGGACCAGTTGCATACGGCCTTCGACGGGGGATACCCGGTCAATCCCGATTGCGCATTCGGCCAATGTCAGTCCGGCCGCGAGTCCGCCAGCAATGGCGGCAAGGGCTGATGGCAACAGTTGCCGACCGAGAAGTTGGGTCCCGATCCGTACTGAATCGCCATTGAAATTTACCGTGAATTGCAGTGGGCCCGGCCATGTCGAAACGATATTAGTGGCATGCAGGTCGGCACTTGGTTTGGTGCCATAGGTGATGACGCGAGCGCGTGAGTCTGCGTATAAACCAGAAACTATCTCGTCATCGAGATTGAGCGCGACTGTTCCATTTGCCGGGATGGCCTGCACCAGTTTGGCGAATTCACGGGCAATAGCCTGACGTGACCCAAAGGCACTCAGATGATCGTCGCCAACGACCGTAATAATTCCGACCGAAGGTTTCAGCACTGTCAGTTGATCATCCAGCGAACCCGGTGATGTTTCGCCGAGTTCGGCGACGCAGTATCGGTGCCAGGGACGAGTCCTGAGAACTGTTTTGGCAACTTCAGGCGCCGCATTTAGCGACATTGGATTGCCTATGGCCCTGCCTCGAATATTCAGGATACTGACAAGAAGGTCTTTGGTCGTCGTCTTGCCGACACTACCTGCGATCCCAAGAAAAAGCGTGTTATCAAGGTGGGATCTGAATTTCAAGCCAAGGCGGAAAATGCCAGCGTCTAGCCGCTCATCCCCAAACTTTGCACGGGCCCGCCATTCAATAGCGCTAGCAATCGCTTTCCATTTTCGCTGGAGCATTTTCCCGAGGTGGCGGGGTTTCATATGTGGAAGCAGTAGCCTAGAGGTAATTTATCCATGAATGGTTGGTACTATTGCCAAATTGTTTGAGGAAGCCACGCATTCTCTGCGTAAGAAGCCCGTATCCATGAAGTTGGGCAATCTCGGTTCCACCGATGTCGTTGATTTCCAGGATTTTGAAGCCTTCGTTGGTGAAGGCGAAGTCGATATGCTGAATCCGCATCATCGGCATGAGTTCACCGAGTGCACGACAGGCGTCGAGAACATGTTGCCAATCCGGGAGGCGAAAATCCTGAAATGTTTCGCCCGAAACTGGATGCTTGCTCAGCAGTCGAGTTTGCGGCCAAAGGCCGCCGAGAACGCGGCTGATTGCACCGGTGGCGGGGTCGATATCTGCCAGCAGGTTGCCGTACTTGCCCAGACTGAAGTTGTCGACATGATTCGGGGGAACGGCGATCTTCCAGATGGCGCGAATCGGACAGGATCCTTCTGGGCCATTCAGGCAAATCACCCTGGCGCCACAGATGGCATTCCACCCGGTGAGACGCTCAATGGGCTCCGCAAGCTTTAACGGTTTCTGAAACAGGAAGCCGCACTCGGGCCGGTGATAGCGCTTGTCAATAGGTTGATCAAGCCGTTGAAGGAACCGTTCGACTGGAACGGTTTCGCCATCGAGAAGTACCAGGTTGTCGCTCGCCTTGTCATGGCGGATTAGATAGGCGCTGCCATAGCCTTGCTGGGAATAGGCGGGCTTACCGAATAGCGGGAATACACTGGGGTCACGAAGGAAGGTGGCAACTTCCGCAGTGGTTCGCAGATGCATGCCGAGCACAGCAGGCAGGCGGGAACTGGCCTTGTAGGTTGCGATGGTGGGCACAACCGGTAGCCCAACCGAATCTGCCAACGCCATAAATACCGTTTTGTCCCAGGCTGGCAACACCACATTGCGTGGATTCAGCGCGAGACTCAGCTCCGCCTGCAGACGCCACCCAAGGAAATCCTTGGCTCCCCGGCCTTGCAGGTAGTCTGAATCGTAAAGTTTGTACCAATAGTAGTCGCTGATGCCACATTGCCCGCCCAGTTTCCTGAGTGCGATGATTTCACGACACTGCTGCAGAACGCTCTTGCCCGTCTGCGCGGTCGCCATGCGCTGCCATTGCCGGTAGGTCGTCAGTCGTGAATCGGAGTGCTTGGCTTGAGTCATTAGGGAGCGCATGTGCCAATTGATCGGGTGGGAAATGCTAGCACGAGCGTCATTCGCGAAGATGTGGGTTATCTCACGGTCATGCCGACGTTCTCCAACTATAATGCTTGGACCTATATTAACGATTCGGGAGCATCAGGTTGACTATCCAAAACGAAGTCCTGTCCATCCTGGACGAAGTTCTCAGCCTCAAAGGCCGTTCGTCCGGCTTTGGCGCAAGTACGCCTTTACTTGGTGCCATGCCGGAACTCGATTCCATGGCGGTCGTCGCACTCCTGACTTCGCTTGAAGATCGTTTCGGTTTCTCGGTGGATGACGACGAGATCGAAGGGACTACTTTTGCGACTGTTGGCTCGCTGGTCGCCTTTGTCGAGCAAAAATTGGTTGCCTAGGGCAACGGATCTTTTGCTGTGCATCCCTTCTTTCTTTCGACTGAAGCCGGGTACAGGTTTTGTATTCATTATCCGGCCGGAAAGGACAGGGAGCGGGGAGTAATCCTTTACCTGCATCCATTTGCCGAAGAGATAAACAAGTCGCGCCGCATGGCCGCACTGCAGGCAAGGGCCTTGGCCGATGCCGGCTACCACGTTTTGCAGTTGGATCTGCTGGGGTGCGGCGACAGCAGCGGTGACTTTGCAGACGCCTCGTGGTCGGCATGGCGCGAGGATGTGTTGCTGGCCTATCGTTGGTTACGTACCAGAAGTCAGGCGCCGCTGATCTTGTGGGGATTGCGTGCCGGATGTCTGCTGGCTGCCTCGGTTGCGGTCGACCTGCCGGAAAAGGTAAATTTCATTTTCTGGCAGCCCGTTATCTCCGGCAGGCAGCACTGGCAACAGTTTATGCGATTGAAGATGGCGGGCGAATTAGGCACCGGGAAAGGCAAGATTGTTGGCGAGGACATCAAGAAAAGAATTGCGGCTGGCCAGGCCCTGGAAATTGCCGGCTATTCTGTGTCGCCCGGACTGGTTCATGGTCTGGAATCTGCCGAACTGAAGCCGCCATTGGCTCGGCCCGGTGCAGTCTGCTGGCTTGAGCTTTCCCTGCGAGAGGATTCAGCGCTTTCATCTGCGTCACAACGCTGCGTTGAGCACTGGCGCGCAGGCGGGTTTGAGGTGGAGACTGATGTTGCACGTGGCCCCGGATTTTGGCAGACCAGCGAAATCGAAGATGCCCCGGAATTGATTGGTGCAACCATGGCAGCACTGGAAAGATGGCAATGAGTTTTGTTGAAAGGGCCTGCGAGTTTCCCTGCGCTGGAGAGCAGTTGCTCGGCATCGTTGCTTTGCCGGAACATCCCAATTTAACGGGTGTACTCTTGGTGGTGGGCGGCCCCCAGTACCGTGTTGGCAGTCATCGCCAGTTCTTGCTGCTCTCTCGAACGCTGGCCGGGGCAGGGTACCCCGCCATGCGCTTCGACTTTCGTGGCATGGGGGACAGCACGGGTGAGCTTCGTCATTTCGAGACTGTGAATGACGACATCGCTGCGGCGATTGACGCGTTCCAGGCCAATTGCCCAGTGGTCGAACGCATTGTGCTCTGGGGCTTATGTGATGCGGCATCGGCCAGCCTGCTGTATTGGAGCGCCACCCAGGATGAGCGCGTGAGCGGCATGGTGTTGCTTAATCCGTGGGCACGCTCGGAAGCGACATTGGCAAAAACGCACATCAAACACTATTACGGTCAGCGACTTCTGCAGGTCGAATTCTGGCACAAGCTGTTGAGTGGAAAATTAGGTGTCGGGCGGGCACTGCAAGGTTTCGCCAGTAGCCTGATGCGGACCAGGCCGGCTTCGTTGTCCCGTGACAACAAATTGTCATTCCAGCAACGGATAATGCAGGCCCTCGAAGCCTTCCCCGGGCCTTTGCTGCTGATCCTCAGTGGTAACGACTACACCGCAAAGGAGTTCCTGCAAGCATGCCGGGGTAGCGAACCGGCCCAGAGGGCGCTGGGCGGGCCACATTTGACGCGTTTTGACTTGGCTTCAGCGGACCATACCTTCTCGTCGCGCGAATGGCGGCAAGGCGTCGAGGCGGAAACGCTGGCTTGGCTGAGGAAATCGATAGCGCATTGAAAACTGGAGCCCAGAACGTGTCCCTCGACTATCAGGTGTTCGATCCTGCTGCGTGTCACTTCCCGCGGCCGCGCGTATCCGTTCTGCCGCAGGATTTTGAGCGAGCCACGCGCGATGATCATGAACTGCTTCGTGAAGTAGCTTCCCTGCCAGGAAAGGGGGCGTATTTCACCCGTGGCCGGTACGCTCTCGGCGAAGCCTATCGCCGCTCTGGTCTCGATAGCGGGGGGACGCTGCTGGCCCCAGCCTACCATTGCGTGACCATGCTTGATCCTGCGCTGGCGCTGGGTGCGGAAGTTCTTCTCTACCCGTTGAATGCCGATCTGACTCCGGATTGCAACGGGCTGGAACGCCTGGTAGAGCACGCTGTCCGACCGATCAAAGTGCTGCTGGCGACGCACTTTTTCGGGTTTGTCCGCGATTTCTCGTGCTTGAAAAGGTGGTGTGACACCCACGGCATCGTTCTTGTCGAAGATTGCTCGCATACCCTTTATACGGAGCGCTATCAGGCGAAAGGGGCGGGGCGTGCTGGCCGGTTTGTAGCTTCGAGTCCGTATAAGTTCTTTCCGAGCGCCGATGCTGGCTGGCTGTACGTGCCAGAGCTCGCGGTGGCGGCCGGTAACCTCATGCAGCCCGCGGATTGGGTGGCCGAGTTGCGCGGCGTAAAACAATGCCTGGACGCGGCGCGTAGGCCGCGGGTAGGCCCGACCGACATCGCTGGACTCGAAGCTCAGTTTGGGGAGATGGCGAGAGAGATGCCGGTACCCGGTGAAGATCGGCAGCAACAGCGGCCAGCGCAGTCGCCGCAATATGAGGTGGAGGCCGAGCATCGTTCGGCGTTGCGTGGTTCGCGCTGGCTGATTGCGCATTCATGCCTGAGCAATGCGATCCGGCGGCGCCAGGTGAATTACCGGCGATGGCTACAGGTTGTGGCCGAGCTACCGGGCTGCCGTCCGCTCTATCCGGAATTGCCGGAACACGCCGTACCTTACATGTTTCCGCTCTACATTGAGCACCCGATGCCACATTTTTATTGGCTCAAGCAACTTGCCGTTCCGGTTTGGCGCTGGGACGAAATGGCCGTTTCCGCTTGCCCGGTGGCGGCAGACTACCGGCTGCATTTATTGCATCTTCCATGCCACCAGTCGCTGAGTGACGATGAGATGGACTGGATGCTGGCTGCCGTTGCCAAGGTGCTCAGCAGGCCAGTCAGCGGGAGCGACCAGTGAGTTGGGAATTCCATCCCGCACCGACAACCTTTGCGCACCATGCTGCCGACTGGGATCGCCTCAACGCAGAGTTGTACGGTAGCCATCCCTATTTTGACAGCCGTTTCGTGGGGCCGTTGCTCGAGTGTTTCGCAAGCGGTCAGGAGTGGCTCTGCCTGTACCGCCGGCAAGGCGTCGTGCGTGGGGCTCTCATACTGCAGCCTCGCGGCGCTGGGCGCTGGGCGAACTTCAGGCCGGCGCAGGCGCAGATTACCCCGCTACTGGTTGGAGATTTCGGATTGTTGGCCGAGTTGTTGCGAGCGCTGCCAGGTTTCGCCTGGAGCATCGAGTTTTACGCGGTCGACCCGCGCTTTGCGCCGGAATTCTCCTGCGTTCGTGGTGATGTCGTCGTGGCGAATCACGCCCGAACAATCGGTATCGAACCCGAACTCGGCTTCGCAGAGTATTGGCAGCAGCGTCCGGGTAATCTGCGTCGCAACATCCGCCGATATGCCAACCGCGTGGCGCGAGAAAGAGGCGGGGCAACGCTTGCCTGTCTCGTTGCTCCGGATACGATGGTCGACGGCGTACGCCGCTTCGGCGAACTGGAGAGTGCAGGTTGGAAGGCTGCTGCCGGTACGGCCGTTGCGATTGGCAACACGCAGGGGCGTTTCTATGCCAAGGTGCTGGCAAACTTTGCCGCCACCGGCCAAGCCGAAGTCTGCGAACTTTCGCTTGGCGGGCAACTGGCCGCGTCGCGCCTGCTGATAGGCAATGCCCACATGGTAGTCATCCTGAAAACCACCTTTGACGAAACGCTAGCTCGTTTCGCGCCCAGCCGGATGCTACTGCACAAGATGCTGGTGCGGCAGTTCGCCGAGCATTCCGCCAGGACCGTCGAGTTCTACACCAACGCCACCCGCGACCAAGCCGAGTGGGCAACTTTCAGCGCTCCCATCCACAACCTGCATTTGTTCCGCGGCGATGGTGTTGTCGTCGCGTATTCGTTGCTCAAGGTCATGCAGCGAGGGTTGGCGGGCATCGTGCGGCCGGATAGGGTTGTGGACGAAGATCCGGCGCCGGTGGTCGAAGCGCATGCTGCCATACGCCCTGAAAGTGTGTTGGGCGACGCGCAGGCGTCCGGTGACTTCGCGCCGGGCAGCAGCATCGAAGATTCACTCGACTGGTTCGGCTTGCTGCAGCGGCAGGTTTATCCTGACGATCCGAATGTCCGCTATTACTACGTTGCCGATCGCGAACGAACGACGACCATCCTGCCATTGCGCTTGGTGCAGAGTGGCGGCGTACGTACGCTGGAATCGCTAAGTAACTACTACACATCATTGTATGCGCCCCTGATGAGCGGCATCGGCGATCCGCTGGTGTTGCGCCACCTGTTGTCGGCGGCGGCGCAGGAGATGCAGGGCACTCACATGATGCGCTTTGCGCCGATGGATCCGGCGTCGCCGGTTTATGCAGGGCTGCTCGATACATTACGCGATATCGGCTGGATTCCGCTGACCTTCTTTTGCTTCGGGAACTGGTTTCTGCGCGTCGATGGTGGCTGGGACGACTATCTGCGCAAACGCAGTGCCAATTTGCGCAGCAATATCAAGCGGCGGAACCGCGAATTTGCCGTCGAAGGTGGCACACTAGCACTGATCACCGGGGCGGAAGGCCTGGATGAAGCCATCGCCGCCTTCCAGGAGGTGTATTCTGCTAGTTGGAAGAAACCTGAACCATATCCGGAATTTGTTCCCTCGCTGATCCGTCTGCTCGCATCCCGCGGCATGCTTCGCCTCGGCATAGCCCGCCTTCAGGGGCGACCCATTGCCGCCCAATTATGGATCGTAGGTCAGAGTAAAGCCAGCATCTACAAGGTGGCCTACCATCACGCCCATGCCGCACTGTCGCCGGGTACTGTGCTGACTAGTTATCTGATGCGCCATGTCATCGTGGAAGATCAAGTCGGCGAAGTTGACTTTTTGGTCGGCGATGATGATTACAAGAAGATCTGGATGAGCCATCGCCGCGAGCGCTGGGGCATTGTCGCCTTCAACCCACGCACGGTTATTGGTTGCGCCTTGATGTTCAAAGAGGTGGCCGGGCGCATGGCCAAAGCGACAGGGCACCAGATTAACGGCAAGCTGTCGCATTCAGGAGCTGCGCTGGCCAAAATTTTCCGTCCCCCGGATTCTATCAAAAAGGATAAGCCGCATTTCCATAATGCCCATTCAGAGCAAATCATGGTGTGGACTATCCTGCCGATCGACAAATTTACTGAACACGCCGCCCATTGGGATGCCCTTGTTTGTGGCCGGCCGGGCACACCTTTCCTTGAATCGGCTTTTTTGCGGCCGTTGCTTGAGGTATTTGGTACAGGCGGCGAGCGGCTGTGCCTGCTGCGGGATAACGGTCGGTTGCGCACAGCTGCGATCATGCAGCGGGGGCGTAGCGGTGCTTGGCAGACCTTCCAGCCGTCTCAGCTGCCGCTTGGTGCTTGGGTCAGCGATGGCCAAATCGATCTTCTCGCGGCGGCCGGCAACCTGTTACGGCAACTGCCAGGCGTGACGCTGGTGCTCGGCGTCAGCCAGATCGACCCTCGCCAGCAGCGGCGGCCGGACGAATGCGCGACGCTACGCACTCAGGATTACATTGCCACCGCCTGGGTCGATCTCGAGGGTTCCTTCGAAGACTATTGGGAGGCGCGCGGCAAGAACCTCAGGCAGAACACTCGCAAGCAGCGCAACAAACTGCAGGGCGAAGGCATAGAGCCCCGCATAGAATGCATCACCGCACCTGAACAGGTGGCCGCAGCCATCGCCGATTACGGGATGCTGGAGAGTGCCGGCTGGAAAGGCGCTGACGGTACCGACATTGCGCCGGATAATGCGCAGGGCAGCTTCTACCGTGCGATGCTGGAAAGTTATTGCGCTCAGGGGCGAGGGCGCATCTATCGCTATTGGTTTGGCGACAAGGTGGTGGCCATGGATCTGTGCATCCACGACGACACGGTGCTGGTTATCCTCAAAACGGCCTACGATGAGTCCTATAAGGCTGTGTCGCCATCCACGTTGATGCGGCATCAAGAATTCCAGCTACTTTTTGATGAGCAGAAATTCCGACGCATCGAATTCTTTGGAAAGATCATGGAATGGCACACGCGTTGGACGACCGAAAGCCGAACCCTCTATCATGCAACTGCTTACCGATGGGCGTGGCTAAAGGCGTTGCAGGGCCATCGTGTCGGGGTTAGGGAAATTTCCGGTACCGAAGAGCCGAAAAAAAACGAGTCGTAGTCGATGCTTCATGTTTGAGAGCCAAATTGCCATTACCACTTCGCTCCGCTAAGGCAGTGCGCAAGGACTTGCCAACATCACCGATCGTGAAGTTGGCAGTCATCTATTTGCTTTTTGTTGTCTATGGCAGTTGGGTGCCATTGAATTTTTCTCCTTTGCCTTTGGGGGATGCTTTTCGGCAGTTCTCCGCTTTGCAATTTGCCGACCAGGCAATCGACTCGGCTACGGATTGGGCAACCAACGTCATTTTGCTTATTCCTTTCACATTCCTGCTTGGGCATTTGATCAAACTCAATCAGCCAAATAACGGGAAGTTTCTCTCTGTTTTCATGGCAACTGCTGTCGGTATTGTTCTGGCTTTTTTTCTTGAGTTCACACAAATCTATTTCCCTCCGCGTATCGTTTCGCAAAAGGACTTGTTGGCGCTTAGCTTGGGTGGGCTGATTGGCGCAATTGCGCAGTTGCGTTGGGGGGAGTTGGTTGCTCAATGGCTTGATACCTTGTGGCGAGCTGAGCAGGGGAGAAGCGGCCTGGTCAAGTTTCTGCATTTGTATCTGTGTGTAGTATTTTTTTTCAGCATCTTGCCCCTCGACCTGACAGTGAGCATCGTCGAGATCTATCACAAATGGACCGAGGGACGACTGATTCTGGTCCCATTCGGTGGCCAGAAGGGTGGTTTGGCAGAAATCCTCTATGAACTGGGTACGGACGTACTGATTTGGATTCCAGTGGGACTGCTACTTGCCATGGAGCGGCGATCATCCCCCATCTGGATCGCAATCTATGTGGTGGGGGTGGCCGCAGTAATCGAATTTGTGCAGTTGTTTATCTATTCGCGCGTTACGGACGTCACTGATCCCTTGCTGGCTGCGCTGGGTGGCGGTTTGGGGGGGTATTTGGCAAGTCGTGAAGAAAAGCTGCTAAATCTCATCACAGGTCGCTCCTCAGCTTTCTGGCATTCCACCTGGTTTGCCTGGGCGGTCACCATGATTGCGGTATTCTGGTTTCCATTTGATTTTTCATCTGGCTACAGCGTTGTCCAGAACGTGCGGGATATGCTGACGAGAACGCCGTTTCTATCCCTCTATGAAGGGACTGAATTTCGCGCAATCAACGAAATTCTCCGCAAGATCGCCTTGTTTGTTCCGGGGGGGTTGATTATTGGTTTTGCGGCCGGCAAATCGGGAGGCTCAAAACGTGTCGGCTGGCCTTTGCTATTGCTGGTGGCGACAATCATAGAATTCGGCCAATTGTTCCTCCCCGGAAAGGTCGCCGATACGACGGATATTTTGCTTTTTTCGATTGGTGGCTGGCTTGGGCTGCGGCTGAGCAAAGCCTTCGGCAATTTAGATCGGCAATCGTTTGAATCGGCAAAACCACTCGTGGATCTCCACGGAAATGGGTTGGCGGTTTCGAGCGAGAGCACAAATTCGTCCCGTGTATCCATCGCGAGTTGTCAGCTGCTTGCTCTGGCGGTCATTTCATTCGCCCTGCTCGTGCTGATTAAACTGCCAAAAATTCCCTACAACATCAAAGAGCTGGTGGCGCCAGGTTTTTCCGGATTCTTATCGATTGTCGGTATCAGCGTGACTCTCCTGTGGGTGGTCAACGGTCATTTTCTTGCCATCAAGCAGTTCGAGCCAACCTCGCGAGGGCTCTATGTTCTGCCACTATGGCTATTGGTGCAAGCCTTGGTTACTTGGCTGTTATTGCGGCTCAGCGTGCCGATGGAGAGTATTCATGACATTGTTGGGAGCCCAGTCCTTGGCTGGGTGTGGGAACTGGAATTGATAGGCCGATTTGTCGCCTTGCACTGCGCGATTGCTCTGCCCATGCTGGGTGCCATAATCTTGACGGCGAAACTTGGCAAATTCGATCAGCAGGGCTCGCTGACCATTTGGTTCCTCTGGATTCTCCTTCTCGCTTGGCCACTGAATGCGGTCGTTGTCAGCTATGCCGCGACTGACAATCTGACGGAGTTGATGCGTGGTGGTGGAGAATTTCCCTATGCGCTGCTATTGGCTGCAGGGGTGTTTCTGGCAACCTCGTCAGCGACTTTGCCGGCGTGTCTGCTGGCGCGCCGCAATTATTCTCATGCAATGTTTGTCATGATTGTTGTGGCAGCAATTTGCAGCGTCGCTTGCCTCTGGTTTGGATCGGAGCCCATGATCATCAAATATGGAAAAGTCTTCTCGGCTTGGCAATTCCTGCTCAGTCCGGACCGTAACAACTACATGGCCGGCTCTCAACTATGGCTCCGTTTCGCTATGGCTTTCAGTGCCTACATTGGTCTTGTTGCGGTGCTGCATTATCCATTCTGGAAGCACTGCCTATCCGAAGTCGTACAACCGCGATATCGTGGGCATCAGGGCGAAAGGTGATGTGCACCATGCCTCGTCTCGCGAATACATTTAGAAAGTCAAATCTGGAAGTTTTCCTATGGAATTAAGTCAATCAGGTCTGGTACTCGGGAAACCGCGATTTTCCGACGCAGATCTCCAGCAACTTGCAGCAACAGAGGGCGTGTTGGCGGCCTGGAAAATGGCTTTTGAACTTCATGGAACCAATGCGCCCAACTCGGTTGCTGGCGATTTCGCTTTGGCAGTGCGGACAGCCGACGACGGCGTATTCATGGCGGTCGACCGATTTGCAACACGCACCCTGTGTTATCGGAACGTTGGCGGTCGGCTCGTGTTTGCCGAACGGGCTGACGAATTGGCCGATAGCTCCATGGAAATCGATAACCAGGCTATCTTCGATTATTTCTATTTTCACGCGATTCCTTCGCCGCTAACGATCTTCAAAGGAGTCTTTCGTGTTCCTCCCGGCCATTATGTCCTTCATAAAAAAGGGCAATTAACGGTGGCGCCGTATTGGGTTCCGGCATTTTCCGAGCCGGAGAAAGTTTCATTTGAGGCATTGCGCGATGAATTCAGGGTGTTGTTGCAACGTGGGGTAGCGCGGCAACTGGACGGTGGCAAGGCCGGATGCTTCCTTAGCGGCGGTACCGACAGTTCCACGGTAGCAGGCATGATCGGTCAGGTACTCACCGAGCCGGCCGCAACCTATTCCATAGGATTCGAGGCAGATGGCTACGACGAAATGGCCTTTGCCCGCATTGCGGCAAAGCGCTTCAACACGAAGCATCACGAGTACTACGTGACGCCTGAGGATTTGGTCAGGAGCATTCCCAAGGTTGCAGCGTCATACGATCAGCCGTTTGGCAATTCTTCCGCATTGCCTGCTTATTACTGCGCAACCATGGCCAAGGAAGATGGAATCTCCCGCATCCTGGCTGGTGATGGGGGCGACGAACTCTTCGGCGGAAATTCGCGTTACGCCAAGCAACGTGTTTTCGACTGGTATCAATATATCCCGAACGCGATACGCAGAGGTGTCATGGAGCCGTTATTGGACACCAGTCTTGCCGGAAATTTGCCAATTCTCCGTAAGGCATCCAGCTACGTAGAGCAAGCCAGCGTTCCGATGCCGGACCGCCTGCAGATGTATAATCTAATTACCAGACTGGGGGTTGAACGGACTTTGACCGCCGGTTTTCTTGCGCAAGTGGATATTTTTTCCCCGTTGCAGCATCAGCGAACCGTCTGGGCTGGGGCCCACGCCAACAATAATACCAATCGCGAGTTGGCATTCGATTGGCGTTATACGCTGGCCGAAAGCGACTTGCCAAAAGTTTGCGGCACCACCCGCCTGGCTGGTCTTGAAGTGGGTTTTCCAATGCTCGACGATGACCTGCTTAATCTCTCCCTGCGTTTGCCGATTGACTACAAACTAAAGGGCCTGAAACTGCGCTGGTTCTTCAAGGAAGCTTTGCGCGGCTTTTTGCCGGATGAGATTCTCGTGAAGAAAAAACAGGGATTCGGGCTTCCATTCGGCGTATGGGTGACACGTAACGAGTCCTTGCGCAAACTGGCCACCGAATCGGTACATGGACTCGCCGAGCGTGGAGTGCTACGCCAGGATTTTGCCGAAGTGCTGCTTGGCAAACTGGTTTTCGAGTACCCCGGCTACTATGGGGAAATGATCTGGATTGCGATGATGCTCGAGCAGTGGCTACGAGCCAAATCGCCGGGTTATTCAGTTCGCTGGGCCTGATTTCGCGCCGTCTGGCTCGGGGCTCGGTGTGGTGGGTGACGTCGCTGGGTTTCTGACGGCATCGCCTTTCGTCGCGGCAATTTCGGAGGGTTTTGGCTGGTTGACCGCAACAGGGGGCGCATCGGACCATTTGCCGGCGCGCTTCAGCTTATCGCGCAGACCAGGCAATGGGAAACCGAGCGCATAGGCTGCATGTGCGTTGGTCAACGCCTTGTCGTATTGCTTTAGATCGAAGTAGGCGAGGCCTAGGTTGTAGAGGATATTGGCATCCTCGCCGGCGAGGGCGTTGGCCTGCTCAAGCTTCTCTGCTGCAGCTTGCATCTTGCCCTTGCGCATCAGGTAGATGCCGTACAACATCTTCACTGTTGCGTCGTCGGGCCGGAAACGCTCAGCGCGGTCAAAGCGGCAGGCCACTGTATACTGCATGTCACGTGGCTTATCTGTTTTCTCTTTTTCCGATAGCTTGATGAGGGCCATCAGAGCCCGGTGGTGGTTCGGGAACACGTTCAGGGTGTACCCCATATCACCCCCAGCCGAAATTGTCGTGTTACCTCCTGCGAGGCTTTCAACTTTCGGTGTGAAATGGGTTCCTTCGACCAGTTGCCGCTGCTCAGGCGGTGCAGATCGATAATCGAACGGTCCGAAATGGTTTTTCAGGAACCCACAGTCGACTTCTCCGGCGAAGACGCTAATGTGCGAAACGATGATGATTACCGCTAAACCATATTTGGCGGGGCAGTTGTGCAGTTGGATTCTCATCAAATTTCCGTTAATGAACATGCCAATTAGTTGGCAACAACATGCTTTATTGATGATGTAGCGATACTGAACTGGTTAGTATTCAAAGAGGAAATTTGGCATTGATAGCAGTCATTATTTCCCAGTAGTTTGGATTTGCTTAACGGAGATACGGCTTTCGAATGTTCATGATTTCCTCAAATAGTCTCTCGCATGAGTGTCCATCGACGTCCGGCATAGCATGCTCCATGCGCGCTAAGTATTTGGGTTCTGTTCGTGCCCCGTGTTCCAGAAAGCTTCTAATTTGAATCAATAATTCTTCCTGGTTGAGGGAGAGCGGACCAAAACCATCTCGTTCATAACTGAAATAGCCTTCGCGCCAATTGTGGTTTCCACCGTAGAAGCTCTCGCGGTCGAACTGATAGTAGAAAACTGTACGTCGCAAGAGAGCAAAAGTAAATGCGACTGAAGTGTAATCGGTGACTAGAGCGGTACTTCGAGCAAAGAGTTTTTGAATCGAAGTCTTATCTGCTGTGGCAACTTCAATGTCCGGCGGTAGTGCGAACGCCTCGATATAGGGTACGGCATTGGCGTGTGGCATGAACACCAGTTTTATTCCATGTTTTGATAGCAGATCGTGCAGTTCAGGGTGCCTAATGAAAGCGCCCCAGCGTTGAGCATATTCTGATTCTGCAAAATTCTTGAGGGGGCCTTCTTTCATAACTTTCGGTGCACGGCTGTCGACCAGCCCTCCACGCCAAGTTGGCATTACCAGAAAGACCTGTATATCGGATAGTGCAAGCTCCTGTGCATACCTGAGCAACCGGTCATGACGAGGAAGCCCGGTTCTCCGCATTTCCCGCGCGGTGTACGTGTACGGTGTGTCATCATTAACAATAGAGGCGTGTTCGTCTGGGCTGCTTGTAACGAAGATATCGAAAGGCTGGTTGCTCAGCCAATGAGACAAGTCGTCTTTAATCACGCCATGTTGAGGGAATGTAAAGCGCCAGCGCATCAGGTCACCATAGCGTTCCTTGTCAAACATTCCATCCTTGTATTCCGTATGCGAGGAAATGATATGGTCACTGTTTAATATCAGTAACTTCCGTTTCATTCCTGGTGGTACAAGGCGAAATCCCTCAGCGTTGAGCCTGGGCCAATCGTAGGAGCTCTTCGTCAGCAGGAACCATGCATTGATTTCAGGATGGTTGAACTTGACCCAACGGTAGAGATGTTCAGCGCTATCGTCGGCGTCATTTTCGCGATCGACAAAAACCCAGGCTTTTTCAAAACGTTTGCGAATCGGTGGCAGACAGGCGAGCCAGCGCAAGAAGAAGGCCTTAAATCCCGAAAGATTGAACGGGAGCGGCTGCCGGCCGTTTCTGTTTGGCGGAAAAACTAAATGGGCTTTGGCAAGTAATCCCTGCCCTGTTGATGAAGTGGTCGCATTGTCCTCTATAAAGTCTGCATTGCCGACTACGATGGTCGTTAGCTTTCCATCGAGTAGCACCTCGATGTCATTTTCGTGGGTAATTGGCAGCCAAACAATTCGCTGTCGGAGGAGTGTACGACGAAAGTATTTACAGGCTCGATATTTTTTGAATGCAGGCCTTGTTTCGCGGCCATCAAGCAAAAATATTTCGCTTGGCTTTTCACCATGGAGAAAGTAGGTAATTCGAACCAACCGCTGATCATGGTCGACGGCATCTATAGTGACGGGGGAGTGGCAGCGCAAAGATTTGTATGAAAGCAATGCGTGCTTTATCTCGGCGCTGATTTGTGCAGGAAGAGACTTGATGGTGCCTATGTCGATATGGCGCATGATCCGATAAATGATTTCGTGGAACCCCACAGCCATCGATTCGTCGACCAAGACAGTTGGTGCGCGTTCTCTTGAGTCGACAGCGAAATACCAATGAAGGTGTTCGATTACAGAACGTTGGAGTTCGGCAGGCGCCTTTCCGAATTGCTTGCTGGCCGCTTCAAGCGGATCCAATAGATTGGCGACCAGCCTTTCGCTGTATGTGGATTTGTCTCGCCATATAGCTGTCTCGGGTTCAGAAATAAAAGGCTTAAAGATGGTCTGCACAAGTCCTGCCTCGGAAATTCCGACGTCGATGAATCAATGAGTTGTAGAAGTTACGACTCATCTATGCTCAAAAATCGGACTTGTTCAGACAATCCCTAAGGGGTAGTGCTGACCAAGATTTCATGAATTATCGGTTTATTCGCATATTTACTTTCCATGGATTATAAAAACAATTTGAGTAGCGTCTGTGAGATATTCCTTACCTGTCATGCAAATACTTGAGCCACAATCCTGCGCTGAAAAGAACAGATCTCAGGATCAGACTGAATTGCCTGTCATCTACCTTGAAATGATTAGCTAAAGCATTACCATGAGTCTTTGCACTTTCGATTTCCTCGCCGCTCTGTGGGGTAGATTTTTACAAACTGCTGGCAAATCCACGTGATGGCAGAAGGCAAAAATTTTTCGGCTTGGCGTCGCCGTAGTTACTCAGTTGTTCGCGGGGCCCTCGTGCTGCATTCTGGAAATCTCGGGAACCGCGTTGTCAGTGGCGCAGGTTTTACCATGATGGGAATTGCATTGCGAACATTGCTGACCATCGGCTCAATGGCCATCCTGGCCCGCTTGCTTACGCCGGCCGATTTTGGCTATATCGCCATGGCGACGACGGTCACAGAGTTGGCTGCCTTGTTCGGCAGCTTCGGGTTCGGCAATATTCTGGTGCAGCGCAAGGTAATCAACCGACTTCAGATGGACACGCTGTTTTGGGCGGGCTTGCTCGTCGGATTAGGCTTGACAACTGTCGTCTTCCTGCTGTCTTTTGTAGCTAAAAGCCTTTTCGGTAACGCGATCATTGGCGATCTTCTTCGGGTGCTAAGCCTTAGTTTCCTCTTGGGTGGGCTAACGGTGGTTCATGGCGCGATAATCTCTAGGATGATGTGGTTCCGACTTGAATTCGGGATTCAGATTGCTGTGATCCTTTGCCGATCACTGGTCGCGATAGCGTTCGCCTATAATGGTTACGGCGTCTGGAGTTTGGTGGCCGGCGCGCTGGCCGGTGCTGCAAGCGGTGTTTTGCTGGCGCTCCTTGCTGTTCCTTTTTTGCCGAGATTTCGTTTCCACAGTGCCTATCTGGCTTCCACTTGGCGCACCAGCGTCAGCTATTTCGGCGGCAGTATTCTGTATTACATTAGCATGAACGTAGACGTGCTGCTGATTGGCCGTCAGCTTGGGGCGAGCGCACTGGGCTTTTACCAGAACGCACGTTCGCTGACCGACGAAGTACGGGGTCGCTTGGCCATGCCATTGCAGCAAGTGCTATTTCCGGCATTTTCGGCTTTGCAGGCTGATTACGAGCGTCTGCAGCGCACTGTCATTCACAGTGGCCGTCTCTTGGCGGCTGTTATTGTGCCAGTTGGCTTTGGAATTTCCGCAGTGGCTGATGAACTGGTCCCAGCGCTTTACGGATCGCAATGGCTGGACATGATTCCTGTGTTGAGTATGTTCGGTTTGGGCGCGGCGTTTCGCGGCTCAACAGCAATTGCCTCGCCGCTATTCAACTCAAGAGATCGCGTAGGGCTTAGCTTCCGCTACAACCTGATTGGGACGTTAATTACCGTAGTTGCCATATTTATTTCGCTCCCTTACGGGATCCGCGCCGTGTCTGCCGCAGTAGCGCTGTCCACTCTCTACACGCTGGTTGGCTTTCGTGTGGGGCTCGGGTTGATTGGGCTGAGCACAAAACATGTATTGATTATCCTCGGGCCACCTCTGATGGCTGCGGCTAGCATGTGGCTAGCAATCTGGGCCATGCGTCCTTATGGAGCCGCATGGCTCAGCGTGCCACTAGTGGCACTGGCAGCGCATGTCATATTTGGCGTATTCGTATATGCAATCGTACTGCATATTGTTTCGCGGCAGTATTTCGTTGATTTCATAGATCTTGGCAAACGCCTTTTGAAGCGACCACTATCCTGACATAACCGGCCACCTATATTTGTTGTCACCCCTATGTTCGCATTTCATGAATAAGGCAAGAGAGAAAAAATCTGTTCGGGCCAAAGTGCCATCCTTCAATTGGAGGGACAAGGCGACTTATGAAGATCTTTTGGTCAGCGAGTATCTTGCCAAACTGGAAATCGCGTGGCGCCAATACGGCGAGGCCCCTGAAAACCTGCAACTGAAGGTGGCAGGCGAATTGCAGGCTTATTTTTCGACAGATGCACGCGAACGTGCGCCGACAATGATCGTCAATGATGCCATGGCGCAACGATTTCACGATGTGCTGCGCCAGATTATGCGTTTTGTGAACTGCACTGCTGTTGCTTCGCTTGATCCCAGCTTGGTCTCGGCCGAGGTAAAACATGCACTCCTTTCCTACAAAGATATTAAAGCCTGCTCGCCGGTTGCCATCGATGCCTACGACCATGATCAAGGTTTAGTGCGTCTTAGCTATTATGTACATGGTACAAAGCCACGAGAGGAGTTTTTCGTTGATGGACGGGTAACTCCGCTGGCATTCGGCAAGTACCGTGCATGCAATTTTTTCCGGCGCATGCTGTTCTGGCAGCGCATCGTTTGGCTGCCTGCTGAGGATGCGGATGCTCTCAGTGTTTACTTGGATGGCCGATTGGTTTCCATTAGCCTTGACCCTAAGAATCTTCTAGACGACGTTCGGCCGGTAGCGGAGAGCCACGAGTCGTCCATGGCCGAGATTCGTCGTGCTTTCCCTCGCAGCAAAGGCAAGGTCAAGCCGCTAACGTGGGACGTCGGCGGGATCAAGGCACGGCTGATGATTTGGCTGGCGAAATTGCCTTGGATACGGCAGAAGTTTGCGTGCGCGTGGGTGTTTATGGATCGGGATATCGACGCCGACGATAGCGCCGAACATTTGTACCGCTGGGTACGAAAGCACCACCCGGAAGTGAATGCTTGGTTCCTGCTCGCCAGAAATTCCCCCGACTTTGCGCGCCTTAGTGCTGAGGGCTTTCGTATTGTCGAGCCCGGTATCTTAAGAAAACTCATGCTCCTGAATAGCGAATTGATTCTCTCGTCTCATCCAGATTATGTTTTTGGAGGGTTTGACCTTGACCTATATGGCAGATCAATGAACTGGCGGTTTGTTTTTTTGCAGCATGGAGTGACAAAAGACGATATGTCACACTGGTTAAGTAACAAACCTTTTGACCTATTCGTAACCAGTAGCCCGAAAGAACATGCATCAATTGTGGAGAACGATACACCATATACCTATACTGAGCGTGAAATGTGTCGCTGTGGACTTCCCCGCCACGACGGTCTTTTGGCAGCAGCAGACTTGGTTTCTCAGGAAGAAATAAACATTTTGCTTGTCATGCCGACTTGGCGGGGTTCCTTGGCTGACAAGCGTAGTGGCGAAGATGTGTTTCAAACTTTTGTGGAAAGCGAATACGCAAAACGATGGAGTGCTTTATTACATAGCGACCGGTTACTTGAGCTTATTAGACGCGAAGGGATGCGACTTGTCTTCATGCCGCACCCCAACGCAGTTCCATTCTTAGCTGCGTTCGAACTGCCAAGCCACGTTGAGGTTATGACGAAGGCCGATATCGGAATGCAGCAGTTGTTTGCGCGCACGGCACTAATGGTGACAGATTTTTCGTCCGTTGCCTTTGAAATGGCTTACTTAAGACGCCCTGTTATATATTACCATTATGACTTTGTCGAATTTTATGCTGGAAATCATAATTGGCGTCAAGGCTATTATGATTATTCGACAAATGGTTTTGGGCCTAGAGCATACGAACTGGATCAGATCGTAGAACAAGTCGAGCTTTTCATGGATGATCGTAGGGCATTTACTGCGACGTATTTGCCACGAATGCTTGAAGCATTGCCGGAGCGCGATGGAAAAGCTTGTGAGCGCTTGTTCCAACGAATCATGGAAAGATTTGCTTCATGGCGACTACTCGCCTGACCCGCACCATCTATTAATCGTAGCTGCAACTATCGCCATGAATAATCGGATAGACAGGTAAATTAAGGTGTACGGTAATGTAAGCGTAGGAAGCTGATGAAGATTGCACTTCTATGTTCCGGACTAGGGCGTGTCGATCGGGGTCATGAGATCTTTGCTCGCGATCTCTTCGAGATGCTCAAAGACTCGCTCGATATCACGTTGCTTAAGGGGGGCGGCAACGAGGCATTCCGGGAGCGCATCATCGACAATATTCCCCGTAATTCCCCGTTGCTGGGTGAGATCAAAATGGCGGTGTCGCCGAAGTGGGTATCGGCCGCGTGCGAGCAGGAGCGCATCCGGGTTGAGACCGAGACGTTCGCCCATGCTGCGCTCAAGCCTTTGATGGAGGGCGCTTACGATGTGATCCATTGCCTGGAACAAGAAGTCTGCAACATCTTGTATGCCAATCGGCATCTCTTTGCGCGTACGCCCAAGATAGTTTTTTCCAATGGTGGTGCAATTCCCGCACGTGATCTGCCGAATTGTGACTTTGTCCAGGAGCATACGGACTACAATCTGTCGCGTAGCGCTCGAAGCAAGGCCTTCATGATTCCGCATGGAGTTGATATCAATTTGTTTCATCCCGGGGCGAAGACTGATTTTCGGCGACACAACGGTATTCCGGACGATGCTTTCGTGGTGATCAGTGTCGGTACGATTTGTTACTGGCACAAGCGCATGGATTACGTGATCCGTGAAGTGGCCGCTGTGCCGGGCGCTTTCCTCGTCATAGTCGGCCAGGAGTGCGCGGATACCGAGCAGATCGTGGCACTCGGGAAGAAACTGATGGGTGAGCGAATCGTCTTTACCAGGATGCCGCACGATGAATTGCCCAACGCCTATGCAGCGGCTGATGTGTTTGTCCTTGGATCCTTGTTTGAGACTTTTGGTATCGTTTACATAGAAGCGATGGCAATGGGATTGCCAGTGTTCTGTACCGACCACGTCAACCAGCGTTCGATCATCAAGGATGGTGTTTTCCTTGACATGGGCAAAGCTGGTGCATTGACCGGCGCATTACGTCAGGTCGATCCGGCTCTGCTGGAATCGTTGCGCACCAAGGGGCCGGAAATGCCGCCAAACATTATGACCTGAGGCTATTGCGCCAACGGTACATCGATCAGTACCGACGTATCGCTGATTCCCCGGACAGTTTGCCACAGTACTCTTTCCGAACCAAAGTTGCCGCCAACTTGAGTAATGGTTTTCGGCGCTTGCTCAGGGCGATTGCATAGTCCGCCGAGGGAAGTCAGCGCCATTCAATTAGCGAACGGGCAGTCGCTACGGCGAGGTAGACAAGTGCCTTCCAACGTAGCGGGTCGTGTCGAAGTGAAGCCAAGAAGGCATTTCGGGCTATCCTGGCCGAACCGCGATGGTAATGAAGATAGCCAAAGCCGAAAGCGAGGTTCGCCAATCGCTGTTCGATGACTGCTCGCGGAACCATGGTTCCATCGGGCGAAGCGCAGCCCCAGCGTTTGATGGCGCGGGTAATGACGTCATATTCATTGTTCCTAATTGTCGGCCGGGCGGTGAGACCATCCGGCGTGCTCCGGTAACATGAAAACGTTGCAGCCAGTTTGTGGATCTCGCAGTGGTGTGATGCCCGTAGCCAGTAGTCGTAATCTTCTCCGGTGACTAGGTTGGTGTTGAAGAACCCGATCTCTTTCGCAACGGATTGCCGCATCATGACGGTCGATGTATGGACTTCGCAATCCATCAGTAGTTTGTCGTAAATCCAACCTGAAAGATTCGGAACGATCTCGTCGCGCGCAGCTTTGATGTCGAAGGTCGGCGGCGAATGAAAAACGCCGGAGGCATCCGGCTTCCAGATGTGCCATTCATGATAGACGATACCCACATCTGGATGGGCATTCAGGTAAGCGGTTTGTGCGGCGAGTTTGCCTGGGAACCAGCCATCGTCGGCATCGAGAAAGCATATGAACTCGCCGGTGGCTTCGCGCAGACCCGTGTTGCGAGCGGCTGCTGCTCCACCATTCGCTTGGCTGATGACCCGGACTTGTGGCGCAAGGCGTTGCACTAGGTCGACAGTTTCATCGGTTGAGCCATCATCGATGAGCAGTATCTCCAGCGGAGAGTAGTGCTGGGTGTCAATGCTGTGCAAGGCTTCCAGAATAAAGCGCTCGGCATTGTAAGCTGGAATGATGATTGAAACCGAAGGGGCGGATGCTGGTGCTGACGTTGGCAGTGGAAGAGGTTGAGTCGATGCGTTCATGAGCAAGACTTGCAGGCGGTGGGTCAGCGAACGTTGGTTTCGCGGAACCGAAAATTTTCAGCCAAGCGGAAGCCGTACTTTAGACGCGAGCGATCCCAGGGAGTGAAGCGCGGCAACTGGAAGGGATCGGTGTCGCTTCTGGACGCTCCACGGTTTGTCGTCACGGCTGCGGAAAATCCGAGGGAGTGGACGATGCGGGTATGTTCCAAATTGTAGTCGGCGCCAAATTTTCCGTTTGGGTAGGCGAAGAGAGGGATAGGTTGTTGCAGAATTGATCCGAGGTGGTCGCGGCTGTCGCCGATTTCCCTTAGTGCCGCGTCTTGTTTAAGGCAGGTGAGAATGGGGTGGCTGACGGTGTGAGCGCCTATATCCATTCCGCTGTCCCGCAGTTCGACGAGTTGAGCGTTGGTCAGCATCAAGTCACTCGGGAGGATGGCGCCGCATGCATCCACCACTAAATCGACCATGTCATGGCGTTTCTCCGGAGGCAGGTGCTTGATTGCTGGAATAAGACGCTTCAGGGCAGCAAGCTTTTCAGCGCTTGTCGCAACATCTAAAGAATTTAGTCCGAGGGGTTTGGCCGAAATTGATGTGCAGTTGGCTTTGCGAACCGCTTCAATAATCCGGTCGTTCCACATGATCCCGCCATTGAGAAAACCTGTGGCGATAAAGAATGTGGCGGGAAGATCGTGTCGTTTGAGAATTGGAACCGCATGGAGTAGATTGTCCGCGTAACCATCGTCGAAGGTTATCGCAGCTGCCCTCGCGGGAAGTGTTCCGCTTTTGAGCCGAGTAACCGCCTCATCGAGAGGAAGCACGTTAAACCAGTCGCGAATCCAGACCATAATCTGGTTGTAGCGCGCGATGTCAGGTTCGTCAGGAAGCAGAGGGTCGGGCAGTGGGAGCACGCGATGAAAAATCAGGATGCTCAATTTGCCATTTTTGCCTGTTGGCGATAGGGCGGAAATTGCAGTGCGGATCACCAGAAATTTAGCCTTTCTGGACTTTGGGTGAATTTTCCATGACGGCGCCAGCCTGGGATGGCGTGGTTTTTGTCAGTCCAAGGGCTTCGCGTAGCGATAGCTTCGGTTCGGTTTCCCAGGCACGGTTTTCCACCCACTTTCTGGCGAGGACGACCATGACCATCATGTTGTATGGGAGGTCGAAGTAGGCCAGCGAAAGAAATGCACCGCCAACAGCGTAGCCCACCAAGCTAACCTGAACCATGCCGCCAAGTATTCTCGCCCAGTGCGCCTCGGGAATGGCAGGAGTGTTTTTTCGTAGCCAACCGGCCCAGCGATAGGTACTTATCCATAATGCAAGAAACAGGAAAAGGCCGACAAATCCATGATTGCCGAGGATCTGGAAGTAAATGCTGTGGGCTGCGATCGTGTCGGTGTTGTACAGCCCATACATGTTGAAATAAATCTGGTGTTGGAAAGACATACCGCCACCAAAAAAATTGTTGAGTGCGACTTGCGTGGCAACATGCCAGCCATTCAATCGTCCGATTGCTGAGTTGTCCTCTTCGTAGCTTTGAATAGTGTTCATTCGAGTCCACCATTCCTCGGGCATCAAAGGTAAGAGTACGGTTATCGCAATAAGGATGCCTATGCCAAGCCCAGCCTTTTTTTCGCTTCGCCACCAGAACATCACGCCCATCGCAACTATGGCAAGAAGACCACCACGGGATTGACTTCCCAGTGCCGATGCGGCGCAGAGCAGCATGGTTGCCGTTGCAACAAGCTTATGCCAATTTTTTCCTAACCCTTGCTGGAGCATGTACAAAAGCGGGATTGTCATGACCAGGGCCAGAGCAAAGTGGTTGTTGTCATAGATGAACGACTCCGGAGGTCCCCATACTCTGTGCCCCCCACCACTCAGCACGGTAAAGATACCCCCCTTTGCTCCAAGAATGGCGAGTGACCCCGCTGTAACCCAGGCAAAGGCCAAAATTTGGAGCTTGGTTTTCAGCAATGATATTGCGACCAAGGTCATGAAGTATATTTTCATGACTTTGCTCCACTGAGGGTAATCACCTTCCGTGTCAATGCCGGCAAGCCATGAGAGGGTGATCCATATTGCGAGGATTACAAATATCTTTACTGGTGTTCCCTGAAACGGTGATTGTTTGTCCTTGGTCATCAAGAGCCCAAGTACCGTGCATCCTGCAGTGACGGCTGCAAGCGGCGCTTCATAAGCGATTCCCCAGGAATAGCGGTGCGGGTTCATAATGCTCAACCATGTCCATAGCAGCACCCCGATCCAAGGGCGGCGCAACGCCATGATTGCGGCTGGAATGACAATGGTGAGGACAAGAAGGTCACGCATGTCGATAGCGATCAGGCAACGCCGACGTGGCTTATGATGTAACGAAACTTTCCGGATTTTTCCGGAAGTATTTCAATGACGCGCTCAACATCGACTTTGACGTTCTTTCCTAGCCTGTTACGGATTCCGGCAGTAATGATGGTTTCGACATCCGCTGGGCAGTTCTCATCTGGAACGATTTGGACAACAGTATGCGATGCTGAGTGTTGGATGATCTTGAAGGCAGCAATGCCTTTGATGTCACGTATCGGGTAAATGACGGCAAGCCCGTGCATCGCCGTTCCATTTTCAGCGACCACGAAATCAGTTGAGCGGCCTTGAATCTCTTGAAGTACCGGAAGACCTCTGCCACACCCACAGCGTGCATCAGATAAAACGGCAAAGTCACCTGTACGATAGCGGATAAAAGGGAATTCACTCGTAGCCAGATGGGTGACCACGACTTCCCCAGAGGTGCCGTATGGAACGACACTGCCTGTTTGATCAACAATTTCGACGATGATGTCCTCGGCAGTAATGTGCATGCTGCCTTGCGGGCACTGGTGGGCGATAAAGCCAGCATCGCGCCCCCCGTAGCCGTTGGCGACCGGGCATCCGAATATGCGGGAGATTTCATCCCGTTGATGATCGTAAAGCCGTTCAGACGTGACAAAGGCTACCTTGATGCCGAGGTCGTTCATGATCTGGCCTCGCTTTTCGGCGTGCCTGGCGATCAGGGAGATCGAAGAAGGGTAGCCAAAGAGCATGGTCGGCCTGAAAGTGCGGATCGTCATCACGAACTCGTCCAGTTTGGCTTCACTCATTTCAAAAGCCGGCAGGAGGTGGGTTCGCATGACGCGGTCACGAATCTGGCGCACCTTGTCCTGGGCTGTCAGTTCGACGGGGCTTCCCCAGACGACAATTTCCCTGTCGCCAATATCCACGTCCCACCACCGGGTGGCGCGCCATTTAGCAGCCACATCATGACTGACGCGCTCATTGCCGATGAAGAAAATCAGCGGTTCACCTGATGATCCACCAGTGTTGAAGCGGCTAAGATGCTGTGCCTTTTCGGATTTGAAGCCTTCCAGATTGCTGCGGATATCTGGCTTGGTTAGAAAGGGGATGCGTTGCAGATCGGCCAGCGAGTGAAGGTCTGCTGCGGTCAACCCGGTTTTTTTGAACAAATTGCGGTAGTAGGGAACGAATTGTTCTGCATGGCTGATCAATTGGCGAAGTTTTTGCATTTGCAGCGCTTCAATGCGCTCGCGAGGCCACCATTGCGTTTGTTCCATTTGTCGTTTAACGGCAACGGTGTTGTGATCTTTCAAGCGCTCCTGAAGAGGGAAGATCACGTTCGAGATCAGTTTGGCATACAACTCGCTCATGCTTTCTTCTCCTGAGCTAAGGCAATGCTGGCGAAACGCGCACACAGGCGTTCGATTCGTTCATCCCAAGCATTGTTCTCGGCATAGCTGCGAATGTGTCGGCAATCCCATTGAGTGGCAAGCGCACGGATAATTGCGTCGGCGAGCGCATCACGATTATCCAATGGGGTGATGAAGCCCAATGAATCATCATTGACAACTTCCCGGTTGCCACCGACATCGGTGGTCACCACAGGCAATCCACAGGCCATGGCTTCGAGGAAGACATTGGCCCAGCCTTCGTTGCTCGTAGCCAGTACAAAAACATCGGCGGCGGAGAGCAGCACCGGTAATTGATCAGGTTTGACCGGGCCGAGAAATGTGACGCAGTCCTGAAGCCCCAGTTCATTGACCTGGCGCTCTAGTTGGGGGAGATTGTTACCCTCGGGGCTGGGGCCGCCGACTATAAGGAATTTGAGGTCGGGATATGTGATACGTAGCGTCGGCATTACCTCTATTACGCGATGGAAGCCTTTTCTGGGGACGAGACCACCCACGGAGATGAGTACTTTGGTGTGTAGTGTAATGCCCACTGCAGCACGTGCCGTTCTCCGGTCAACCGGCTTGAATCGCTCGATATCGACACCGTTGCCTATCACCTCTATGTGGGCGGGGTCGGCACCATGCTGAACCGCAAGATTCTTCAGCGATTCGGATACGGAAAAAACCCGGGCAGCCGACTGGATTGCCTTGAGCGCTCTTTCGGCAAGACCAGCGGTTTGCAGATGACGGGTCTCTGTGCCGCGCAATGTGACCGTGTAAGGAACCCCGAGCCAGCGACCGAGCAGCAAGGCAGCGTAA
>Ga0116155_10000311_pt1 | contig 45961 bp, 57 predicted proteins | sample AD_UKC032_MetaG_FD_89890 | JGI IMG/M metagenome (GOLD analysis project Ga0116155, IMG submission 89890) | Active sludge microbial communities of municipal wastewater-treating anaerobic digesters from USA - AD_UKC032_MetaG | ecosystem: Engineered > Bioreactor > Anaerobic > Digestate | place: USA...
TTGGGAAGACCTCATACAGTTGCATTATACTAAATCTTATAGCTAATAATCCTCAGCATACGACCTACAACCTTCAATGAATGATTCTGATTTACCCCCGCAGTCTGACGGATCAGTAATACCTTTTTCACGTGCCCATTCCCAGCCAGCATTGTGTCCCGAGCAATCTTGGGTACAGCCATACTCCTTGTAACCAGAACTCTCCTCATATGTATTAGGTGTATAGCTAGTGCAAGCAGTAAGTAATGAGGGTAATAAAATTAATAAAAATATGGTAATTAATCTCTTGTGTACTTTATTATTAATCAAAATGGTTTTTCCTCTATTTTTCTTATAACTCTATAACCCTCTACAAGCCTTTATAGCATCAGCACCTAGTTGCTGAACCCCTCTGGCACACATATCTGCAGCGCTTGTTCCCCCATATTTTATATAACACCCGTCAATCTGAGACTTTGTATCCTCTCTTGCCCTCTCCTCACACTTCTTTATCTCTTCTTCATTATTCTCCTCAGGAACATCTATCAAATAATCAGGAATTGTTAGATCTATGGGGGGTAGAGGTTCTAATGGCGGTAACTCCGGAATATCAATTGTATAATCATCGTCTTCGTCATCGTCTTTGTACTTATCTTCATAATATTCTTCCCAATAATCTGTTTGGTCTTCATCACATTTGGTAGCTGAATCATAAAAATACCAATTACCACCTATTTCGCAGCATATAGTTTTTTCACAATCGCTTTCCCTCATAAGTTTTGTACCGCCACCACAGTTTTCATGTATTCCACAGTTAACCATTGGGTCAGCTTCTAATATTGGGGTCGGTGTGTTAATAACTGGCTGAGTTTCAGAAGTTGTTTTGGTATCTATTGATTTATCGTGATTTATTTCTTCAACTTGACGTAAAGATACCACTCCTTCTTGTTTTGTTTCCTTTATAAAAGGTTTTTTGATAAGACCGTAAAAACCAAGTAAAAGTAACGATGCCGGGATTAGTAAATATCCTAACTCCTTTAAATATAATTTAGATTTCCAATATAATTTTTTATCAAACCCCTTAAGACTTATTTCGTAGAAAATCAGAAAAAGTAAAAAAGACAAACCCCCAAAAAGTATTGTTATTACTAATACCGTCCCCATCAGTACACTAAATTCATCTTTAATATATCCTTCAAAAATTATTGTTGTTGAAAATATAAGGATGCATATATTCCAAAGAACAAAAAATGTGTTCCTTATAATCTTGAACATAAACCCATTATACATTTAATCTACATTTAATCTAAATTTAATCTTTATTTAATATCCGAATGGTATAATCCTTAACTTTAAATTGTTAATGTTTGTTAATCTTAAAACTTCTCAAATAATGAGTAACCAACGCCCTATTCTACCCGGCATCACGCCCAAAGGTATCTTAACTTAACTTTAATAATAACGTGCCTTAAAACCGATTTTAGACAAAATTCCCATTACTTTATAACCCCCCTATACGTTGTAATAAAAACCAATACCCCCTTTTACCTAAAATATAATAGTAAGGTATTTTCGGGGGTACGGTACAACTCAAACTAAAACAATCTTCCGTCTAACAACTCGGCATACTCAGTAACATACACAGGATCATTTTCAATTCGTAAGTTATCTTCGTTCAAATAAAGATAACCAACGCCTGTTAGACTATTCCTATTTTTCAATACCTCAACCCTTGTCTTTGATCTCTTTTCTTTTGTTCCACCCTCGTAGGCTCTGACAACTGATAAGACTTGCATTGATTTATTTATAATCTTTGAAGATCCCTCAAAATCATCTTTTTCGGGTATCCTATACAACCTTGCTTCCTTATCATCTACGTCGGCAACATATCTACTGTTCGTTGTTCCAGGCTTTCGTAGGTGGTGACATATGAGGATATTAATACTCAACTTTTGTGCAAGGTTCTTCAATGCTTTAATGATATGCCCCTGTTCGTTATATGTCTTTGTGCTTTCGGTCTCACTTTCCAAATCTTGCAACGGATCTATGATTACCAACTGTGGCTTTGTGTCTTTGTTTGCACTTCTGCTTATGACGTATTTGATGATAGTCTTCCAGGAATTTTCACTAAACCCTGATAGGTTTTCAAGTGAGAAATGATCCCAATACTCGATCTTTTCTGATAACTCGTGATTTATTCCGTAGGCATTTTCAATATGCTCTTTGTTGTTCCACTTCTTAAACTCTACGCCAGACCATATTGATAACAACCTTTTAATGCCTGTCCTTTCGCCATTTTCAAGATCAAGGTATAAAACTTTTTTACCTTGTTTGGCTACGTTTACCGCTATGTTTGACGCTACAAGGCTTTTTCCAACCCCACTTTCCCCGCCTAAAAGTATTGTGTCGCCAGGCTCTACAACCCCCAATATGTCATCTATTTTTGGGTATCCGGTAAATGACTGATTTCCATCTAAACTAAATACTCTATCAATAACTTCGTTCCTTTCTTGTATCTCTTGCTTTGATAGTTTCATATAAACTCTACCTTTCTTCTCTGTTGTTCCGGTGTCAAATCACCTAAAACATACGGAATAAATGAATAACTTTTCTTACCCTTAAAAGATTTACTATTATTTGTATTTATATTCTTGTTAGTGTCCCATTTGTTACTTTTAGGGTAGTCCCTTTTTTGTAACGAGTTCCCCGCCGTTGTACTAACAACAACCTTTTCTATCGGTGGTGGGTAGTCCCTTTTCTCATCTTTAGGGTAGTCCACACAGCAGTCCATTTTTATTAACCCACCATAGTTTTTTATTGTTGCTATCGTACCTTTTCGGGTTGGTAGGTAGTCCACTACCTTGTACTCATTTTGTAGTTTTTCAAGGTGTCTTTTGATTGTTTTTCTATCCACCGCAAAAAATCTACCCAACTCTGACAGACCGCATACGGCTTGTCCCTTATTAAGAGTTACCGGTGTGTACCAATAGTTAGTAGCAACCCCGCTTTCGTTCCGGGATCTTATGAGTAACCTTTCAAATATAAGTTGTGATAGGTAATCACTTCCAAATATCTTATTTAAGTCTGGTGGTATTGGTGTTTTCCACGTCATATTTTAATTCCTTTCCTTGTAACAGGTCGTTAAAAAAGCTATTCGTGTCATACCCTAATTCTGCAAACTTACATATGTCGTTTCCATAGGCTTTGTGTATAAAATCAGCTCTTTTTCTTCCTATAAAATCTTTGTACTCCGTAATGTATTTCTGCATTACATATTCAGATACTTTTCTACCTTGCATAATACTTTCTCCTTTTTAATTTGTTAAAATACAAAAAAACCTCTACCCGTTGTGGTCGGGTAGAAGTTAGCGAACACGTTCCCACAATGAACGATTATTATTGTCAACAAGCCGTATTGTGCCTGTTATTGTTTCATTATTTTATATATAACACTCTTAGGTTTTTTCTGCAACCCGCGTGGTTACAACATAAATCGGTTGCTATTTCGGGTTTTTTTCGTTACTTATTAAACTACTATAAAAAGAGTTTTTGAAAAGCAAATGAGAGTTAAAAAGTGCCAAATATCTACCAAATTCCATCTCATAGTTACTCTTCCAAGTTATACTCTGCTCTCATAAGTTCAATTGTTTTAAATGCTTCTGTCTTTAAGTCTTCATCTTTTTGTTGCTCTTTTTCCCTTTCAATTCGAAGCAACTTTCCCAACTTATCGAGGTATTTTAATCTCGTTTGATGGTCCGGATACATCTCACCTGTATATTGGTCCCTCTTTTCTGCTTCTAATCCAGCCTGTAACATCTCGTAATACTTCTGATGATTTAATCCGTAACAATCGGCAATAAGGTTAATATCTATGGTACTTAATAAGTTTGAAGCCAATACCCTCGCACTACTTTCTTTGACTTCCGGGTGTAATTCCATATATGCCCTCGTTCCGTTTCTATTATGTTTCAACCAAGTAAGGTAAAATAATGTCTTTTCCTTTGATCCAATAATATGTTCTATATCTTCAAGTGTGATGTTGTATTCATTTTCCATAACATATACATAGCATTTATAAAAATTTTTCGCCAATTTAACCCCTGATTATTTGTTGTTGTTAAGAGATAAAAGGTATGTATAAAAACTTAACCCTGCTAAATTATAAGAAATTTTGTAGGAGGTAGACTTTTTAATTGGTTTTAACTAACTATATTAGGTATAATTTGTTCAACAAATGAAGGATAAGTTTTTAATAGTCATACTTTCAATATCTGCTCTCATGTTAGCTAGTTCTTTCTTCTTCTACCTGGTAATTTACTCCCCAAGAAAAGCAGAGGAAAAAAAGCAAGAGTTATTACTTAAAGAAAAGGAAAATAAAAAAGAAGAAGCAACTAGATACTGCCTATCAAAGTATGATAAAAAGCAAAAAGAAATGCTCGATATCATAAGTAAAATGATTAAAGGTTGCCCTTACACGGGGATATGTAATACACAACAAGCAATCACGTTCAGTTACGACGGAGTGTATGACGAATCAAACGATCCAACTACAGCAGCATTTAAAACTAAATTTATGACTAACTGTATTAACACATACCCAATAAAATAAACATCAGTTAAAAATTAATGGCATTATCTAAAAAGAGTAAATAATATACGCGGAATACTTTTCTGTCTCTCCAATGTAACCCAAAATAAGTAGTTAGATATATGAAATTAACTCAGTTAGAACCTTGAAATCTCTGAATAAGTGGTTCAAGTTAGCATCCATTAGCGACCCCAGGAAGTCGGATAATCACCTTGTGTGGTTAACGGACTTTCTTGTTGACGGGGCGAGAATATCGGACTGAGCGAATGAAATGAGCGAAGGAGATGGGGTCGCGAGCTTTACAGATTGTGTGAGCGAAGCGATATACAAGATGTTAAGACGCGTGACCGAGACCCGTCAACCACCCCAAGTATCCTGTAGTATTTGACACAAAAGGCACGTTAAGCTATAATTCCAGCCAATCAACTAAAACCAAAAGGAGGTTTACGATGTGCAGTGGGATGGGTGTACCACCATATGGAATTCCGATAACGGATGACGTTCATAAGTTGTACCCACCAGAAATCAAGAAAGCTTGGAGAAGCTTTCACAATTGGTGGAAGAAAAATTACGACGGGGTGAACCCAGTAAGTAGATCCAAAATGACCACCAGGGTCTCCGAAGCATTTAAACAAATCACGGAAGCACCAATTCCAGGATACGATGGAAAAACTGGCAAAGACTCATGTTATGTGATCGGGGTAACAGCTCGTCTTTGCGACTAAACCTTTTCGATCTAGTACTTAACAAACCGCTGTAAGGGAGTGTGATAAACACAATCCCCCAAGGCGGTTTTCTTTTTTACTAAAAATTTTTTTATAGCACATACAGTTCTATTACTAACCTGTAAGCGACCCCAAGAATTACATAAACACAAAATAAATTTAATTTCCCCCCTCCCCACCCAATAAAACTGAGAGGGATTTTTTATTACTAAAGATAATAAACGAACTCCTTTTTAGAAAATTTTAGTAAATTCTAATAGATTTAATTTCTTTTCTAATTTCTCTGTAATTTGGAATTGTTTTTCCGACCGCATCCCAAAATCTTTTTGAATGATTAAACTCAGTTAAGTGGCATACTTCGTGAGCAATAATGTAGTCTCTTTGCTCTTTAGGCAAGAAAGCAACTATGTAGTTAAAGTTCAAATTACCGGATTTGGAACAACTTCCCCATTTCGTTTTTTGATTTCTTATAGCTAGCTTACAATATCTAACACCATAAAACTCACAAAAGGATTTAAGACCCTCTAAAATGATATCTCTGGAAATTTCTTTGTTTTGGAGATAGTGTTTTTTTGAACGCACTTCTTGAAAGTTTATCAGAGTGATGCATTTTTTTGAATATTTATATAAATATCGTCAATTAATTATTGCTTAAACAGTTCTACTAATAACTACAGCCTAGGTATTTAGCTGAAATTCGCTACGGAACCTTACACAAGACAGTTAGTTTTTCATAGTAACTACTACAGATAATATTTATTAAAAATACCTTTACAGGGAGTACCGTAGCAAACATATGCTTCCTTTTTGGGCAGATCAAAAACAAGAGCTCCTAGTGTAAAATCATGACTACATATGGGATTTTCTTCGTTCCGGTGATCTTGTAGAAGCAATATCATATCTTTTACAGTCATACCCATATTTGTAAGATGTGAAGCCCTTTCATACCTCTCAACAGAATTAATAGTTTTGAAATTTTCGAATTTTTGTAAAGCAGGTGAAAGATAATGATTAGTGTGTACAAAAGGCTGATTTATATAACTTGAAACCCCTATTTTTGCTCCAGCAATTTCTACATTTCTTACCTCGTGGCCCTGAACTAACACGTGGTTAAAACCACTGGCCTTGGGGGTATTTCTAATAAGCTCCTCAGCGGCATTTAACGATTTACTTTCCAAAATAGCCCGTGCCACGAAATTTTTTGGGACACCTACCTTCGATTCCGAATGCAATTCATTGATACATTGACATAGACCAAAAGTATTCATGCCCGCGGAATCTCCTGCGAGCAGTGTCTTTGCGGCTAAAGTTATAAATTTAATACCGTTAATTTCTGCTTTTAATAAATAATAATCGGCAACTGCTGACAAAAGCCAATCCTCATTGTACCCTATAATTGCACCATCCTCATTAAAAGAAACAGCAACAGTACAGTGATCGGATAATCCTGCAGATGAAATGTTTGTATTTTTTTTCCTTTTTCGTTACAAAAAAAATCATACAAATCTCGATTGTTGTGAAAAAAGTACTCCATTACGGGTACCTCGGCACAAGTGGCTATTGCGACTAATTCATCAACCAAGTGGGGAAATTTTTTTTTGCGTAATTTAGAAATATTCTTGGCATCGATCTAAATATGATGAGTAGTTTGGAATTTTTTCGCGCCTAAGTTGAATTCTTTTCTGGACGGTATCTTTAAATTTCTTACCTATGGCACTACCAACCTGTGTGTAATCACCTGTAACTTCTAAAATATTAAAGCCACCTTGCATAAAATTAGTATAAGTTATGTTCTAGCTTTTTCAATATTTCTTGGTAATAAAATTCTGGTTGGAAATAAGGTATGAACTGATCCTTTCTTATTAACTATCCAATCTCGTCAGTAATCTTAAAAATAACCTTTTTTTACCTTAAATAATATGCATCTTCTAAATTTTTATAAAAATATTTAGTAATTTTATTTTTAAATTAAAAAAATAAGGACCCTTTACATAAAATAAATATGTATTGGGTCCCATTTTTGAAAAAAATTTTCTACTAACAGCCCATGAATATCCTGGCAGTTTTACCCGCCATTTCGAAAAGCATCGCGGAGGGACATTCCGGTATGCTCACTTCGACGGTATCGACGAAAAAGTCAACCCAAGGTGGTGAGTAAGACTCTAGAAACTTAAGAGAGGCACTATTCAAATCTCCTCTCAGATCTCCTATAAAGGGTGTATCAAGATTATAAATTACCCCCTTAGGAGATACACTCACCATCCAAACCTCCTTATTTTTTATGAAAGGGGGCTCTCCTGGTGTATTTCCCACCTTTATGGTAAGTTTATCTGGGATACTGTAACCCTCTAGGTGGTCCACAATTACCTCGATAAATTGGGACTGCGACAAGGCACGTTGTACCTCATCTAAAAAATCTTCGTCCGGAGGATCTCTAAAATCCATAATACCCTCCTCTGTATAAGGATCAAAAGTCCCCTCTTCACCGGTGCGCCAGAATGCAATCTTATTGCCTTGATAACTATAGCCCATAAGATATTCTTTGCGCGCCTTTTCTAAAGCCTTAATTACTGCAGGCTTTAGTTTTTCGACACATGAAATTATTCCGGTGACAACAACTCCCCCGTTCTGTAGAACCAGAATTTTGGTCATCTCTTCCCTGTATTCGCAGACAAATTGACAAAAATTTTCAAAATCTTCTTTGTTTCTTTCCATTTTTCCTCTTGGTGATCCTTTGGACACTCTTTATTTTGAAGAGTGATTAAGTATTTAGCAAAATAATAACACACTATGGGTTCTATTGCAACTAGTGAATCCGTACAACCAACCCACTACGGTTGGTAAGTTGTATAATAAATAAAATGGATAATATCGATATTACTAACAAAACGACAGACATCATTGATACTAATAACACTGTTGAACCAGAAAAACCCCGTAAAGCCACGAATTTCAAATGGCTATCACTATTCTTAGGACTTGTATTTTTTATAACATTAGGATTTTTTACCTACAAATTTTTAATTTTCGATAAAACAAAAAAATTAGTAAACATGGGTAAAAATAAAGAGATTATAGAAAATTTAGATGAAGCATCAAATTCACAAAATGCCTTCGGTACACTCCTTTCACAATCGAATAGCACAGAAACCACCAAACCAAGTACTACTGAAACAACCGTAAAAAATCAACCGGATATAACTGTTAATAAAGAGACTCCCATAATCGAAGAAAAGGTATCTGAACCAGAAAAAGCAATTCCTGAAAATAATGATAAGCCGTCAATAAAACTAACATCTTGGGGATACAAAGACAGAACATTTTCGGAGGATGACCCCATAAATCTATCGCTAACCGCAGAGGATAATATTGGTGGAATATCTTATGTAGAATTCTATATAAATGGGGAAAAAGAAAAAACTGTTCAATACCGAGCACTTTATGATAAAGATACAGAGGGATGGGATCCTGGAGAAGGTGATAGAGGGATAAACATTGCTTCTGACTATCTAGAGGATAAATACGATGACAATGACATTGGATACACTTACAGACATTACAAAAAATTTGATACGACAAAGTCATCTTGCGGATTTTCTGAAGGATACATTTTTATAATGGCTGGAGATAAATATCTTTACGACGTAAGGATGAAAAAAGGATTAGAAGAAGTCAAAGTCTGTTATAAGGGAGACTCAATAAATTACAACGATAACTACATATATTTATTCAGAAGTGACGACGGTGATTACGAATTTTATGCTAAAGCATACGACAAGTACGGCACGAGTGCAAAAAGTGAGAAGATTGAGTTCGAGATTGATTAAGTTATTACGGTGATTAGATAATTGCGTAAGTGAAAAAAAGTAGAAAAAATATTATCACAAATCTCCTACCAAAATTAATTCTATTCACGAGATTGCAAATTCTTTTATGCATACATAACTAATATTATCAAATTACAAATATTTTGTAATTATGTTATCAGAAAAACAAAAAAAGGACCCGCTACATAAAATTTATATGTGTTGGGTCCCATCTTAACATGCATTTTATGACATAAGGATAACCCCTGCTTTGAAGGCAATCACCTCTCGGTAATCCCTTTCCAAATTTTTAAAGCAGACAGTTAACTTTTTCCCCTCTATGTAGACTTCGCAACCGAACTCCTTCTCTAAAATCTGGAGGTTTGGAGAAGGAAGCTGCAAAGGCTTACTACTCTCAATTGAAAACGAACCCTCGTTGTTCGCCTCTCCTGAGAGTTCCATCATTACAATTTCGATGAACGGAGAGGTTTCTTTGAGCTGCCTAACGAAAGGAGTGAGACGCAAATCTTCCAAAAGACCCTCGCTCCGATCGGAAATTACAGGAGTCCAATATTCCTGGCCCCCGTCCACCGTCTCGCCGTATTCGAGAGGTAACAGCTCCCTTACGTACTTGGAACTTTCTAGGTACGCCAATTCGTTCTTTTTGGCAACACTATAGGGTTTTATGCAAGTGCCCTCTTCGTGGTTTAGAAAATATTCAATTCTGTTACTTTTGACATAACAACCCTTTAAAAGTAAAATCGTGAACAATAATAAAAAAAATTAAATATAAAGGAGAGAAAATGGAAAATAAAGAGGTAACGATACTATCTAATGAGTATTCGTTGAGAATGGTTGACGATGATGAAACACAATCATTAAGTATTGTAAAACCCAGTAACAATCTTGATGTTGCTTACATTGAATACCCTAATAACACTCTTTCTAGAAGCTTATTTAAGAATTTCGGTCTGATGCATCTTGTCGCAAATTCTTTTCCAAATGTTATTAGGATAAATTTTCTTCTGATTCCAGAGGTATTTGAGATTGTACAAGCGATGTACGCATTCAATAAAAGAGCTATCCCAAAGATTAAGTATTTTGATATTGAGCAAGAAACCACACCAAATCTGCTAGAGTACAAACTAACTGACAGAAAAGCCGTGGTAGCATTCTCTGGAGGTAAAGATTCTTTATGGAACGTATGGAGAATGACCAAATCTTTGGGAATAGATAACGTTCTAGCCGTTCATATTGCAGGTATAAATAGAAGCGTATCCGCACAAGAAGAAAAAGATACTCTGGCACAAAGAAAAACGCTTCGTGATTTTCCGCAACTGAAAATTGTTAAACTGAAAAATGGTAGCAGAATTTCAGGTAAGTCAGTTATGAGATCGAGAGACATGTTTATAACCTCCTTGATAATTCCAATTGCACTGGAATTTGGTGCTTCAAGGATAGTTATTGAAGGTAACATGGGGAAACAAGATCAAAATTATCAATTTACTGAGACCGAATCGTCATGGAAACTTTATAACAAAAAAATCGAAGAACTGATTGGTAGTCCGATAAAAGTCGAGTGGGAAGATGCCGACGATGTCGAATGTTTAGCTGACTTGATAAAATATTGGCCACGATCAGTTCCAACGATTTCAAATTGCTTCTCTCCTCCTTTTGCAAGAAAGAACTTGAGAAAAAAGTGGCTAGAAAAGACACCAAATTTTATACTTCAAAACCCATCTCAGTGCGGGTCATGTATAAAATGCAGAATAGTAAGAATAGCAATGGCTTTGAATAATCTAAACTATCCTGCAGAAGAAGTCATTTTTTTCCTCAAAGACACCAAAGAATGGTTAAAAGCAAAAAAAGATGGGGTTTCAGATATTATAGGACAAGATTTTTACTCGAGTCTAGATAAAGCTATCGATGTATGGGATAATCTAAATAATTGATAATTGAAGAAGGAGAAATAAATGAAACGAGTGAAAACTTTCAGTGTATTTTTGGGTATCGACGGCGTGAATGAAGAGGGTACCCAGAACCAAATCGTTGAAGAGGAAATGAACCTGTGGTTTCAAAAAATGGGGGAAAAATTGAAAATATTAGATTTTAAAACTGCTGTTCGCGGACCTTGGATAGTAATTTTTATACTTTACGAGGAATAAATCCAATAAAACTGAATAATAAGGGCTGGATGAATAAAAAAATTCAACTAGCCCTTAAGTTTTTTCATCACCTCACTTCTTCTTTGTACAACCTACCTCCCCTCCTCTCCAAAGCTCGTATCTCAATCCTAATTAAGTCAAAATCATTATTATGTAGGTTAAAAATAACACCCTGTAGTATTTGACTAACAAACAAATTCATAGTAGCATGTCGTTCAGAAAAACTTAACCCTAGAAAATTATAGGGAAAATCAAAAATAGACAAGGAGAAAAATGAAAATAAAATGGTGGGTTTGGGCAGCTGTAGCTGCGATTGTTCTAGTAATCGTGGGAATTGTAGGAAGATTTACATTCCTCGGCTATTACTGGACCTCTATTGGAGATCAATCAATCGGGGTGGAAACTGTGGCAGGAAATGTCACACGCGTACTTCCGCCAGGAATTCATTCTAATGGAAAGCTTTGGGCGGATCTTCACGAAATTGACATAAGTCAGCTCGCCTGGTGCTCGGTTGATCCAGAAGTGCTTACAAAAGATTCACAAAGACTTGGATTTGTAGTTTGCGGAACCGTTCAAAGACCGGGTTTATCCGATTTAGTAGGGCCTGAATCAGGAAAAACCACCTACTATCAGTATAACGGCGGTCAATATTGGGTAGGCTATAAAACATATTTTCTGAGAAACAGTGTTTTAGCCGGTAAATATCATACTGAAACTAACCCAAACAACTCGAACGAGCAGCTGTATGTGATTGACGAGGCAGGGCTAATGCAACAATTAGCACAACAAGCAATGAAAAGCTGCGTAGGTGACAGGACATTCGAAGAGGCTGTGGTAGGATCTAATCGCGACAGTCTGCGAGCCTGTATCGACGAATCGGTTAGCACTTTAGCGGCAAATTACGGCGGGCTAAAAGTGGAAAACGTTGTGGTTCCAAATATTTTAATTGGTAAAGAAGTAGCAGCAAAACTTGACGCTATTACTCAAGCCAAGTTCGACACTCAGCTGGAACTTCAAAAGAAGGAACAAGCACTTGCTGAAGGAGAAAGACTACTTGCAGTTGAACAAGCCTCCATTAGAGTCAAACAAGGATCCATTCAAGAAACAGCTGAGCAAGAAGCAATAACATTAGGGCTTCAAGCAAAAGCTGAGAAAGCTCGTAAGGAACTTATTGACGCAGAAAAATCAAACGAGCTTCTTAAAGCACAGCTTCAAATTGAAATTAGCCAAACAAATTTGGAAGCTTCAAAAATTGAAGTACAAAGTAAGCATATGTGGGAAATTACTTTAGCTGAGATTATGAAGCAAAACCCAACATATGCACAATATTTAATGCTCCAATTAGCCACTGCAGCATGGGATGAGACTGATAAAATTGTCGTTCCAATTGGGTCAGATCCTTACACGATTATCAATCCTTGGGGAAACGTAACACCCATTATCGGTCCTGAGTAAAAACAAGGAGAATGATATGTTTACTTTTCTTGGAAGGGTGTTGATTTATATAGGACCAGTAATAATATGGGTTCTAATGAATCAAAAAATTGACCGGCTAGAAACTAAAAGGGAAGAGCTCAGGGAAAACAAAACCTGGGGAAAATTCTTTTGGTTATACGGATGGTCAATCGGAGTAAAAAAAATCGGAACGTATATAAGATACGTTCTGACAGGAGGGGTAATGTTATTAGTTCTAAGATGGTTTTTCATCTTAACTAGTACAACCCCCAAATAGTATTTACAAAAGCCCGAGAAGTTTATAAAAATTTCTCGGGCGTTTTTTTTTGCCTCAATCTTCTTTGTACAACCTACCTCCCCTTCTATCCAAAGCTCTTATCTCACTTTCAATTAATTCGCGGGGGTCAAATTCAAAAAACTCTATTTTTACACCGGTCTCTTTCACTAACTCAAGGATAAAATCTTTTCCTAGACTATTTTCATAAGTTCCCAAACATTTTATCTCAATTACCCCTGCAGCAACTAACTCCTTAAAACACCTGACACAGGGGGTACCAAGAATATATGCTGTCGAACCATGAAGACCTTCTCTTGTAGAGTTTATAATGGCATTTTGCTCTCCGTGGAGTGTTCTTTCGCAATGATTATTTATCAAAAAATGCCCAACATCATCACAATGATCTCCCCCTGGAACCGAACCGTTGTAACCAGCCCCAATCTGTCTGTTATTTTTTACTATCACTGTTGCCGTTCGTAACCGATCACAAGTTGCTCTGGTAGAATAAATCAAAGCTACTTGGAACCAAAATTCATCCCATGTGGGTCTATCGGTATTCTCACTCATTTTATCTCCTCTCACATATTTCTTGAGTTTAATTAATTGAGATTATAGCACTAACACACGTGCAACTTAACTACTCTTTATAGAAAACTCTAAATACGAGGATTAAAAATACCTTATCCAATAAGATTATTTTTTAGAAGCCGCTGGTTTCTTTTTCGTTGCCTTAACTATTTTTTTCTCAGCTTTCGGTTCCTTCTTTTCTTCTACGACTACTTTTTTCTCAACCTCTTTATTCAGATTTGAAGCTGTTAAAGCCGCTAATATCTTATCCAGTTTAATACTGATTTCTTGTAATTGAGCGTTGTTTTGGATTGCTGGTGCTTCTTTTCTTTCAAAATTAGGTCTTCTTGGACCCCTGTCATGAGATTCTCTCGGAGCTCTTGAACCACCTTCCTTTTTTTCAAAACAATCACTGCAATAAACCGGTCTTCCATCTCTTGGTTCAAAAGGAATTTCACAATCTTTTCCACATTCCGAACAAACAGCTCTAAACATTTCTCTTCTTTCTCCACGATCACGGAAATCTCTTTTTCCAAAATCCCTACGACCGAAATCTCTTCCAGAACCCGACCTATCTTGTTGATTAAAATTTCTCATATGTGAGAATAATAACACACAATCAAAACATTCTATAAATCTCAATTATTTTGAGTTATAATCGTCGAAATCAAGACTAAAAAAAGGAGAGAATGTGGAACAAGTCAAAATATTTGAGGATAGTTACTCAAAAACAGTAGAAGATAAAGCAAATACATGGTTCAAACAAAATGAAGGAAAAATAATTACCACTGATAAGCAATTTTTTGTCTGCGACGGTTCGATATATTTGCTAATTTTCTATAAAAGTATCGAGTAAATAAATAGGCACTGTATAATTTAAAAAAACAGTGCCTTTATTTTTTACATTTAAAAGAAATTTGTCACCACCCTACTAAAAAACTAGAAACCTTCCTTTTTCAAAGACACAATAATATAAACGCTTACTCCAATAATCACCAGCACCACCAAGCCAAATAATAAATCTATTATTAATGAAAATTTTTTAAATTTCTCGAACACAATTTGATTCTTTCACGTAAACGTTTACTAAGTCAAGTCAGCACCACCATTAAAAAGTTAAATTAAATTTAAATTGGTGTAACATTTACTCATGAAAGAAAAATGCCCTTTTTGCAATACAGAAATTGACTTAACTGATAAATTTTGCCCAAACTGTGGAAATAAACTACCTGATAAAGATCTCCCCTTTTCAACTGCCCGAAAACTTAAAATATATATTCTAAGTGTTTTATTAGCACCATTTGGTTTGTATTGGTTTTTTAAGTATTTTAGAAGCGAGAACACCGATAAAAGAAAGGTAGCATTTAATGTTCTTTATATCTCAATTGTTATGATTATCATTCTTTTTATAATTAACTTTTACTTTGTGAGAGCCTTACAAACGTATGTAGATTCTTATAACTTAGATAATTTCGGGTACTAATGTATAATATTTATAAATTAAAACCGGAAATTAATTCTGGGAATGACAATGTATGACAAACAAACTAAGTACACAACCATATAAAGGTTCAAGAGACTTTTATCCTTCTGATATGAAGATTAGAAACTTCATATTTGATAACTGGAAAAAGGTCTGTAAATCCTATGGATACGAAGAATACGACGGTCCTTTTTTGGAAAGTTTTGAGGTTTACGCGGCAAAATCAGGAGAAGAATTGGTAAACGAACAGCTGTACAGTTTTACGGACAGAGGTGACAGAAAAATAGCCATCAGGCCTGAAATGACACCAACACTCGCTAGAATGATCGCGCAAAAAATAAACGAGCTTCCACGACCTATCAGATGGTTCTCAATCGCAAACTTTTGGAGATATGAGAAACCTCAAAGAGGCAGAGGGAGAGAATTTTTTCAATTAAATACTGACATTTTTGGGGTTGAAGGACGCGAAGCCGATCTTGAAATTATCTCCCTAATGGCTGATTTGATAAAAAGCTTCGGCGCGAAAGAAAACATGTTTGAGATAAGAATTAATAATCGAAAGTTAATGGATAATTTTTATAAGAAATTAGGTCTCGAGGTCGGGCAAATAAAAATTGTTAATAAAGCAATAGATAAAAGAAATAAAATATCTGAGGAAGAGTTTGAAAAATGGCTATCCGAAGATGCAAAACTACAATCCAAGCAAATAACCAATTTAAGTGATTTTATAGAAAACCCCTACCCCACTATTAATTCAATGTGCGATGAGAAATATGAAGGAGCTTTAGAATTAACTGAATTAATGAATTTAATAAATGAAACAAACTTAAATGATTTTATAAGAATAGACGTGTCCACAATAAGAGGTCTTGATTATTACACCGGTACTGTTTTTGAAATATTCGATCTTAATCCCATAAACTCAAGAGCTATCGGCGGCGGGGGTAGGTATGACGATTTGATAGGTCTCTTTGGTAATGAAAAACTAACGGGAACAGGTTTTGCCATCGGAGATATTACATTTACAGATTTCCTTCAAACATGGGGTCTGTTACCTGAATTTAATGATGAAATTGATTATTTTGTAACCTTGTGGCCTTCTGAAAACCAACAATTTATTTTGAAAACACTTGAAATTTCAAAGAAACTAAGAGAGAAAGGTTTTAAAGTCTCAACGTGGTTAGAAAAAAACACTAAAATAGATAAGCAATTAAAATATGCGGACAAGATAGGAGCAGATTTTACTATTATTGTAGGTGAAAACGAACTAAAAAATGACACTCTTCTAGTTAAAAATATGAAAGAAAAAAGTCAATCTGAAATAAAGCTCGAGGATTTTTAATGAAAAAAAACAAACTGCCCAAGAAACTGCCAACAGGATATATTCTACTTGTAACAGCAACATTTCTTTGGGCGGCCGCAGGACCCGTAATTAAAAATACTCTGGAATACATACCCGCACTTACCTTTTTATTTTTAAGATTTCTTATCGTTTGTATAGTACTTCTACCCTACACAATTTACGAAATTCAAAAGGTTAAAATTCATCACAAAGATTATTTCAATTTAATATTATTAGGCATATTTTCACAAACATCTCTGGGTCTCATTTTTATTGGATTAAAATACACTACAGCTACTGACAACGCTATCATAGGAATTTTAGGATCTATATTATCTGTAATAGCCGGTCATTACTTTTATAATGAAAAGATTCATAAAGATTTAAAAATCGGACTTTGGCTTGCATCCTTAGGAACGTTGGTAGTTGTCATAGAGCCCTTATTCTCACAATCTCAAAACATCAATATACTAGAAAGGATTTTTGGAAACACGCTAATACTTATCTATAACTTTTTTTGGGTTACATATATAGTTTGGTCAAAGATGAGTATGGGAGAAAGATCAAAGATTTTAGAAAAAACACTTGGTTTTATTAAAATTAAACCTATGACTAAGGAGTATCCACCTACTCTCTTAATAGCAATATCGATGTATGTGGGACTTTTTACAATAGCTCCTATGGCTGTATTCGAAATGATGGGTTCCTTCGGAAATAATCAAATTTTCAATTTAAGCCAAATGGGTTTTGAGGCAGTCATAGGACTTTTATATATGGCATTATTTTCATCAATTGTAGCCTATATCAGCTACCAGAAAGCCATAAAATCCGTAAAAGTGTCTGACATAGCCTTTTTTCATTATCTAAGCCCTTTGTTCACGTTACCGGTAGCATATGTAATTTTAGGTGAAATACCCAATAAATTCGTCATTGCTGGATCTGTTTTCATTGCTCTCGGAGTGTATATCGCGGAAATTAAAAACAATAAAGATTAAGGACTTGTTGAATAAAAAAAATCCTGTTATACTCCTTAGCGTTATGAAAAAGGATATTCATCCAAAATTGAATAAAGAGTGCGTGGTTACATGCGCTTGTGGTAACACCTTTACTACTATCTCTACTCTACCATCAATAACAGTTGAAATATGCAGTGCGTGTCATCCTTTTTACACAGGACAATCTAAATTTGTTGATACAGAAGGAAGAATAGACAAATTTTCAAGAAGACTAAAGGTTGCTGAAGAAAAAAAGAAAGTTGCGGAAGAGATGAAATCGGTTAAAAAATCCAAGAACAAAGGTTCAGAAGAATACAAAGAAGTATCGTTAAAAGAAATGTTGCAAAAAGCTAAAGCCGAAGAAGAAAAATCAGCAAAAAAAGAAGATTCAGAGTAGATTACTAACTCAACCAATAGTATTAAAATTTCCGATTTTTTTAGTTATATAATTATGTTGTACCTATTTTCTTACAAAATATGAATCAAGATTATTTAAAAATCGAAATAGAAAAAATTGAAAAGGAGATTCAAATAAACAAGGAAGTTTTACAAAAAGAAACAAACGATGATATGAAGTCGCTAATTGAGAAAGAGATATTGGATTTGGAAAAGCAAAAAAAAGATTTTGAGGAATCTATCTATAATGAAACTGTTTTTGATGGATCTGACAACAACGGTGAAAGCGAAGGTAACACTGATATAGACCCAAATACGATAATGCTAGAAATAAGATCGGGTACCGGTGGTGATGAAGCAGGTCTTTTCGCACGTGATTTATATAGAATGTATTCACGATATGGTGAAAAAAATAAATGGAAAATAAGTGAGGATTTCGTTAATGAAAATGAAGCTGGGGGTATTAAAACCCTAATTGCAGAAATAAAAGGTAATAATATATATAATTTATTAAAATATGAATCAGGAGTACACAGAGTTCAAAGAGTTCCAGTTACTGAAGCGGCTGGAAGGATTCACACATCTACTGCAACCGTAGCAGTCTTACCTAAAATTAAAAAAATAGATATTGAGATTAAACCGGAAGATTTAAAATGGGATTTTTTCAGATCAGGCGGAAAAGGAGGACAAAATGTGAACAAAGTATCGACAGCAGTTAGACTGACGCACATTCCTACAGGCACAATAGTTGAATGCCAAGAAGAAAGATATCAGGGTAAAAACAGGGAGAAAGCACTGCAGTTGCTTCATTCCAAGCTTTATACCCAGATGCAGGAACAAAGTGTTAAAAATATTACTGATTTAAGATCATCTCAAGTGGGTTCTGCCGAAAGAAGTGAAAAAATTAGGACATATAACTTTCCTCAGGATAGAATCACAGACCACAGAATAAATAAAACATGGCACAGTATAGATAAAGTTATGAATGGGGAAATAGATAATATATTAAAAGATACAACCGTTGAGATGGAAAAAAACTTGGAAAATTAAAATTTCTTGCCTTTCTAGTAAAAGTAATTTAAGGGATTATTTAACAAATTTTCTGACAGACGCTGATAAGTTTAAAACTCTTTAGCCATTTCAATTGCCTTATTAAGCTGGGAATCTATTTGGTTATTCAAATCTTCATCTGTTATTTCAACAGGTACATCGGGTTCTATACCCTTTCCGTGAACCCAAACTTTATTTGGTGTGAGCCATTTGGCTATTGTTATGTGAATACCCGATCCATCCTTAAAATCTTTTGCATCTTGAATAGTTCCCTTTCCAAAAGATTTAGCCCCTATTAATTTTGCCCCAATATTATCTTTAAGGGCAGCGGCTAATATTTCTGAAGCGGAAGCACTTCCCTGGTCAATAAGTACGAATACCGCCGGAACGTCTTTAAAAACTCCAACTTTAGATGTTTCAAACGGAATTTGTTTACCTACCGATGTTTCTTCATATAAAACTGTCTTTCCTCTAAAAAAGTCTTCGCTAATATGAACTGCTGATTCCAGATAACCTCCGGGATTTCCTCTAACATCTACAATCACAGCATCCAACTCTTCCATTTTTACATTTAATTCCGAAACTGCTTTATCCCACTCGTTGTTAGTATCAGTACCAAATCTACTTATTCTAATATATGCGGTACCGTCACCTTTATCTTCCCATGTAACACTTGCAACAGTTATCACACCTCTTGTGATAGTAACTTCCCTCGGATCGCTATTTCCGGTCTGTAGAACTAATTTTACTGTAGTTCCTGAGTCTCCTCTAATCAAAGCAACCGCCTCACTTGTACTCATTCCGGCTGTGCTTGTTTGTTCAATTTGTAAAATTTTATCTCCAGGTCTGGCACCGGCATTTTTTGCTGGAGAGCCATCAAATGGTGAAACGATTATTAAATTGCCATCTTTTATACTTAGCTCGGCTCCAATTCCTTCATATTTTCCTCCCATAGAATCCATAAAACTCTCATTTACTGCCGGAGGTAAAAAAGAAGTATAGGGATCACCCAAGGCTTGTACCATCCCCGAAATAGCACCATACATCATAGCTTTCTGATCAATAGGTCTTTCTAAATAAGTGGTATTTAGCATGTCCCAGACCTCCCAGAATAAGGAAAAATCCAATTCTCCGTTAGCGGGTAGTTTGTTGGTAATTTCTATTTGTGGAGGGTTTTTTCTAACTTCAAAAACAAAACCTCTTTTTCCAAAGTAATATCCACCATAAAAAAAGCTTACAGCTATTAAAAATGTTATTAAAATTCTTTGAAATTTCTGGAATTTCATTTTTTATTCAATAATCAGAAAATTCGGCAACCTAATTTCCACGGTTCTTTCATCTGAACCGAACTTAACAAATATACTAAATTCAGAAACCCTGTCAACTACCCCGAACCAACCAAAATACGGTCTTTGCAGAGCCTGTACCCTCATTCCCGGTTCGACATTTTTAACATATTCAGGATTAATAATATTTATATCGGTTATCTTTTCCTTTTTATTCAAGATCTTCATGTCCTCTTCTCTTACCGGTATTCTTAAAATATTTTTAGCTCCCTCAAAAAAAACATATCTATAAGAAACGGAACTTAAATACTTATATATTTCTTCAGGAGTCCTGATATTCCCAAATCCTGAAAAAACACCGAATGAAAAACCATTGTTATTAGCAAAATTAAAGACATCCGTATGGCAGCTTCCTACAATGACAGCAGAAGCACCAAGTTCATAAGCCCTTTTAACAACCTCCAACCCTACGTGATTGCCAATGTATATAATTTTGCCTTTTATACCTTTAACAAAATTCTCCAAATAGGATTTTTTCAAAATATCCGAAGGATTAGGAAAAACCACTAACTCCCCCGATGAATGAAACTCAGTGCTGTAAGTAAAAGAAATATCCTTAGACTGTGTTTCTATCAATGCAGAGGATTTACCATATAACGACTTTACAGTGCCCCACACTCCTGAAAGCAAAAAGTATTTTCTTGGATTTTCTTCGTAAACATATTTTTTATCTTCTAATTTCTTAAGTGTACCATCGTACGGAGCAAAGATTTTTTCTTTTTTAACGTTACCTAGAAGTGTATCAACATAAAAAAACTTTTCAGTACCTTTGATGTCACGGGGTTTAAAATCGGATGGCAAAGTCATTTTATTTTGTGAAAAAACACAGCTTCCAAGACGACTGAACGGCTCTACAAAATCGCCTATCTTAACATCCCACACCCCCTCTACAGGAAAAACCCTTTCTATAAAACATTTTCTATTATCCATTATTTTTCTTGCAACAGGTACCAACATATCACCTATCCTTTAAAACATTTTCAAATTGTTTTACACTTTCATTTAGTAACTTAACATCGTCGTATATACTATCCCCCGGTGCTCTGGTGTCAAACACTATGCCTAAAGAGCCTCCGTTGGTATGTACATCAATCGTACCCAACTCCCGGCTTTTTATTGATAATCTAGCAGGAGTATCACTTCTAAAAGGGTATATAAAAACCTTGTTATCTTCGATTTCTATAAACTTATCATCTCCCAAACCATTGTTAATTAAACATTCGCAAGAACCGCCTGTACGTATAAAAAAACCTGAAGTATCGAAAAAACTCTCAATATCAGGAACTAAACTTCTATCATACATTTGCACTGTTCTTAACAAGGAGTAAGCATTAGAAGAATCCAAATAAACATTGAAGACTCCCAGGCCACGCAAAGCCTCTAAAATCAAAATGTAGTTTAACTCTGGATTTAAAATCTTTTGGGTAAATCTTCCTCCCGTAAAAACTATCTTCCTTCCTGATTCAAAACGAAATCTCTCCGGTATCTTTTCACAAATTTTTGAATCAAGACTAACCTGTGAGGATAAATCATCAGGAGTTGTTTGGGGGTATGCATTTAGATTTGCAATCTGATCAAACTCCCCAAGGTCATTTTCATTTCCTAAAAAATCTTCATCCTCATCCAATTCGTAAGAACACATCATACCCTTAGTTAGGAAAACTTTATTATTTATAAAAACAGGTACGATACCTTCAGAACTTTCTATCAAATCTAAGGTTTTCACGGAATATTTAGTTTTAAGGTTTAATTCAGGAGAATCGGGAAAACCACATGTTAATACATCGCAGGAAGGATTTTTTATCTCTCTATCGGACATAACCTTCTCTACTATGTTTGAATAAAACTGTTTTTGATCGCACTGATTACCAAAAATTCCTTTGGTATAAACATAAGGAAAATTAAAAAATTCTGTGTTTTTTTTGGTTTTTTTAATCAGGAAATCAATACCTGAAACATCAAAGTGAGCAGTTATTAGAGCCATGTTTATATGATATCAATGACTAAAGCGCATGTCTATCGGTATATGGCAAAAGTCCCATATATCGCGCTTTTTTGACCTCAAGTGCTAATAGTCTTTGGTTTTTAGCAGTCAGACCACTGTATTTTTGAGGAAGAATTTTTCCTCTTTCATTTATAAATCTTCTTAAAACTAATATTTCTTTGTAATCGGGTTTAGTACCGGTTTCAGTAAAATAACAGTTTTTAGCTACAATAATTTTCTTTTCTCTTCTTGGTTTTTTATCTTTTTTGTATGCCATTTTTATTTAATTAATTTTCTTTTAATGTTTAGGTATTAAAAACTAAAGAAAAAATTTAGTGGATGGGTGCCCCGCCTTCGGCGGGGCACCCTTATCCATCAAAAATCTAAATTATTTATCCTCCCCTGTCGAATCATCTAAATCCCCAAGATCTAAGTCTCCTAAATCATCGAGATTTATTTCTTCTTCCGGACCTACTTCTTCGGTATGTTCGTGATTTTCAATTTCAGGATAATCTTCTTCCGAACCCTCCCCAGATTTTTTGGGAGTTAAAATTATCATATCGTCAATGATAATTTCTGTTTTGTATCTTTTCTTTCCATCTTCTCCAACCCAATCTCTGGTTTGGAGTCTTCCCTCTACGAAAACCTTCACACCCTTCTTTAACAATTGACCACAAATCTCTGCTAATTTATTCCAAGCTACAACATTGTGAAAATCAACTGATTGTTTCTTTTCCCCTTGTGTAACCCACTCTCTGTTTGTGGCGATGACAAAACTTGCTACTGCGTTTCCCTGAGGAGTATATCTCATCTCGGGATCTCTGGTTAGATTTCCTATTAGCATTACTTTGTTCAAATTTCTTGATGCCATAGTTTCTCCTTGCTTTCTCTGCTCATTTTTGAGCTGTAAATAGATACCTAACTAAACCGTTTAATAAATTCAATTTTTCTTTTAATTTACTCACCTTTGAAGATTCGAATTCAAAAGTGAAAACATCATAAAATCCTTCGACGGCGTGATCCATCTCATATGCAAATTTTCTTCTTCCCCAAAAATCATCTTGCACTTCTTTTCCCTCCATAGATTCAACTATCTCTTTAACTTTTGAAGAAAGGTTTTTTGCACCTTCTTCTCCTAAATCATTTTTATAAATTGTCATTAGCTCGTATTTCATAGTTTTATTTTAAATTACAGTCAAATTATATATTTAAATTCCCGACTGTCTATACCCGAACCTCTATTTTGAATAGACATTAAGTAAAGACTTGGAAATGTTATCAAAAATGGGAAAAAAGGCAAGTAGTATGATAACCAAGTGAGTAAGATTTTTTTATACACTAAACCTAAACAGAACCACATCTCCGTCCTGCATAACATAATTCTTACCCTCAAGTCTAATCAAACCCTTTTCTTTAGCCTTTTTCATGCTCCCTATTTCTAATAGAGTATTAAAGTTTATGACCTCAGCAGATATAAAGCCTCTTTCAAAATCTGTATGAATTTCTCCAGCGGCTTGGGGAGCTTTTGAACCTTTTTTAATAGTCCAAGCTCTGACTTCCTTTGGACCCGCAGTCAGAAATGTTTCAAGACCTAACATTTCATATCCTTTTTTAATTAATCTGTCTAAACCAGAATATTCAATTCCAAGTTCTTTTAAGTAATTTTCGCGTTCATTTTTATCAAAATCTGCTAGTTCCGACTCTAATTTTGCACATATAACAATGCTGTCCTTTATATTTTCGTCGATATTTTGATCATTTTTATTACTCAAATAATCCTCACTAACATTTAAAACATAAATTTGGGGTTTTTGAGTTAATAAATTTAAATCTTTCGATGCTTCCAACTCCTCTTCTTCTAATCCGATGTCTTTTGCAAAAATTCCTTGATTTAGTTTTTCAAGAATTTTTTTAGCGGTTTCATATTTTATTTTTGCTTCTTTTTCAGGTTTCCCTCTAATATCTTTTTCCAACTTCCCAATAGTGTTTTCCAATGATTGAATATCAGCAAGAATAAGCTCGGTGTTAACCGTTTCTTTGTCAGATATAGGATCTACAGAACCCGCTCTGACAACATTTTCATCCTCAAAGCTTCTAACTACGTGGGCTATCGCATTCACTTCTCTTATATGTCCTAAAAAAGCATTTCCGAGTCCCTCACCTTTTGACGCTCCTTTTACTAAACCTGCTATATCGTAAAATTTAACTACTGCCGGTGTTACTTTTTCAGGTATTTCTCTTCCTTCAGAACCTCTTCCGTAGTCAGTTATTACTATTTTGCATAATTCATCTAATCTGTGGTCAGGAACATCAACAACACCTACGTTTGGTTCTATTGTAGCAAACGGATAGTTTGCCGCTAATGCGGCTTGACGTTTTAATAGTGCATTAAAAAGGGTGGATTTCCCGACGTTAGGAAGGCCCACAATTCCTATCGATAGTGATGACATAAGAGTATTTTAACAGCGAGAATGAAAAATGGAAATGAAATATATCTTGATAATATTTTAACTATACTTCTTCTCCCAACCTCTCCATCAACAGACTATAAAATCTCAAATTATGAATAGTGGCTAGTCTCAAAGCTGTAGTCTCATCGTTTTTAAATAGGTGGTGTAAATAGGATCTGGAATATTTTTTGCATAACAAACAATCGCAAGCTGTACTCACAGGTTCTGCATCATGATAATATTTTTGTTTGCTTGGATCAAAAAATGAGTAAAAATTGTCATCACGAATATTTATGTCGTTAATTATATTAGCATTATATACATACAATCTGCTATGACGAGCATCTCTAGTTGGTAGAACGCAATCGTAAATATAAAAACCTAAATAAAAGCATTCGATGATATCTTCAGGTTTTCCTACTCCAAGCCCGTATAAAAGATAGTTTTCAGGAGAATTTTCTGCAATTACTCGAGGAACATCAAAATTAAAATCTCCGTTATCTTTCATTGGCCAGCCACCGTAACCTAAACCGTCGAAACCAATTTTTACAAGTTCTTTTGTACAATATTCTCGTAAATCTAAAAACTCTCCGCCCTGCACTACTCCAAGTAAATAAGGTCTGTTTTCTTTTTTAATTTTTTCTTTCTTGCAAATTTTTAAAAACTCCTCTTTAGATTTTTTAGCCCAAAGAATAGTTCGTTCAACAGTTTCTTTTGCTTTTTCATAAGTACAATCTGGTTCTGTAAAATCATCTAAAACCACAACCATATCTGGCTTTAAAAGCATTTGAAATCTGATAGATTCTTCTGGAGTAAGTTTCGTTTTTCTACCATTAGAATCTTTAAAGGTTACACCTTCGTCAGTTATCAAACCCTTGCTATCTCCTTTTTTTGCTAAACTCATAACCTGAAAACCTCCTGAATCAGATATCACCGCCCCGTTCCATGACATAAATTGTCTTATTCCATCATTTTTTTCAAGAATATCTTTCCCTAAATCCTTGTATAAATGATAAGTATTTACTAAAATTCCAGGGGTTTTTGTACTCTCGATATCAGAAGAATCCAATGTTCTTATAACCGCTCTTGTGGCATCAGGAAAAAACACCGGGAGTGGTATCTCCCCATTAATAGTCTTAAATTTTTTTATGTTTCTTTTTAAAATCACAGATGAATAATACACATTGAATAAAATTTGGCAAAGAACAGAAAGTCTTAATTTGTTTTCTCATCGCGCATATTTGTAACAAAAGAGATAATCTCATCCCGTCTTTCATCTAAAGGGGTATTTTTAACATAAATAGACCAATTTTTAATATGAGTTTCTAACTTAGTAAGTAATTTTGAAAGAGACTCTCTTTTATTTATCGGGACTTCTCTGCTATCTTCGCTTCTTGCGTATATTCCTGTAAGCAGATGTTTTGCAGTTACTGCAGTACTAGTTTTGTTAACATTCTGACCACCGGGACCGGAAGATCTTGATTGAGAATATTCAATTTCTGTTTCTAAATTTGTGAAAAAAGGATATTTATCAGGTAAAGATTTTAAAACCCAAGACGAATACTTTTCAATAACTTCAGGTAGTTTTTCCTCACTAAAATCATTGAAAGGAAAATGTTCCAAATCCTTTTTTAAATTTTTCCGTGCTTCCTTTACTCTATTTTCCTCAGCATTTTCTTTGTTTGATTTACTTATCTCCTGAGAAGTTTTAGGGCCTTTGTGTTCACTTTTACCCTCACTTCTTCCACCGGCACCTTTCTCCCCTACTCCTAAAAGGCTACCCTCAATTTCCCACAGCCTGTCTTCCTCTTCCTCTGTTAATGAATTAATACTAAATGAGTTCATGTTTTAATTATAAATTAGAAAAGTGAACTAAATATTTAAAACTTTGTCACAAATTAATATCTATCTCTACCAAAATATGCTTGTCTTCTAGCTTCGGACTTTTCTTTTTCAGTAAGTTCTTCAGGTGTATGCTCTTTGCCACCATCGTTATCAGGAGTATGACCATGTTTACCTAAAAAGATTTTCCAATCAGGTTCAGTATTTCCACCATCTTCATTTTCCCAAAGAGCCTCTGAAACAGGTAATACAGGATCTGTTTCGAAAGCATCCCTCAAATCATCTTTCTGATTTAAAATTGACTGCTTATCTTTAAAATCCGCTGACATTTTTCTGTCATAATTATCACGATCTCCACCAGACTTAGAGGGTTTTTTAGTTATTATTCCATTTCTAACCATAAAATCTTTTGTCATCTCTTCAGGAGAATTGCCATCGTCGTATTTTCTATCAGGACTTATTTCAGAAGGTATGTAAATTGGATCAAAAAGAGAAGATATGATCTCAGTTTCTTCAACTTCTTCTTCAACTTCAGGATTTAATGTTTCTGTTATAGGCATATAGAAATTGTATCAAAAAAGTAGAGAATAAATCTATAGATTGATATTTAAATATTTTATCAGTGAGAATAAAAAAAGCCGAAGCTATGTATATAACTTCGGCTTAGTTAATCCAATCTCATCCCAGTTCTTAACTTTACTAAGCAATGGGTGAGTTTCAACATACTGAAAGAAGCCAACTACTGAAAAATTTCTGATACCGGAGTCTAGGGGAATTCCCCAACCATTTTGCTCACAATACCGTGCTAATATAATTTCGCTTTTAGTGGCAAAACAACAGTCTTCTGACACCCCGATAAAAATGCTCTCCACATTCGATATCAAAACCTTAACAATCTCCACTTTCTACTCTCCTTATTTTTATAGAATTACCTTTTGAAATTTATTATGGTTATCTTTATAACACTTTCTACACTATAAGTCAAACAGCCACGTTACTTTTCATTCGTAATTTCTAAATCGAACACAACTCCGAACAGCTCGTTGCAAACCTCATTAACATCTCTCTCACAATGTCTTGAAGCTCTATCTAGAACACCCCCTGGTATTTTTAATAACTTTATTTCTTCTCCTAATTCCGATTCCAACTTCTTGTGACGTATTTCCTTTTTTCTAATTATCTCTGGATTTGTCGCAGTCGTTAAATCAACGCGATTCCACCTACCGTTTCTGGGATCATAAACAAAACAATCCGTTGCTTCTTCTTCATCCTCCTTTTTATTAGATACTCTAAAAACAGGTTCTTTAAAGACCTGCCCGCTTTTCTGATCATCTTCTGTTACCTCTCTCAAACCAATATATTTCATAGTCTTAAATAAGTCATTCTCAGCCTTCTTTGCCGTATCATAAGATTCTGAACTCCACAAAGTTCTGTGATTATCATCACTTTTCGAAATATTATTCGGATAGCTATCAAAACCCATAAAATAATTTAACCACACCCCACTTCAAAACTCCACAAAAATAATCTATGATATATCTAATGCCCAATTTAAAATTATCCGAATTAAAAAGATATTTTAAAAATTCTTTGTTTTTTTTATCTGTAATATTTTTATCAATACCTACCTTTGCCGGTACTACCCCACCTATAACGACATTTGAAAAAGAGCCTGAGATACCTGACGGTAATAATGATTGGTACAGACAACCCGTGAAAATCACTCTCTCAGCTTCGGATCTCGAAAGCGGAGTTAAAGAAATATTTTATCGTGTTGACGAAGGCAGTTGGGTAAAGAAGGATTTTTCAAACTCACTAAATTTAGCCCCAAACCCATCTTTTGAAATATCATCAGCTACCCCACCGCTCGACACACAAGATTGGAAAATTAGTAACTCAAATCCCGGAGGCACTTATACCAGAGATACTTTAGTGTATATGCCTTCTTTTGCTAACACATCAATAAAAATAAACTCAACCGAAGATACATGGCACTCAATTGACCATTATGATATGTTCGCTGCTGCAACTTCATTTAACAGTATGTCAGCGTATGTTTGGATAAAAACTTTAAGTATTTCAGGAAACGCGTATTTTAATATTTATTCAATATCTCAAGATTCGATGGGGCAGATTACTACAAATTTTATAAAATCCAGTCCCGCAGTTACAGGAACAAATGATTGGACAAAACTATCAACAAATTTTATCCCAACTGCTGATAATGTTATTGGAGTTTATTTAGAAATTGGTTTTTCAGGTACTGGTACTATATGGATTGATGCCGCTAATATAAGCAAATCCAATTTACCAATAACTTCTTTTTATGTAAGCACCGACGGAAATCACACCGTTGATTATTATGCAGTAGACAAAGCAGGAAATATTGAAACAACAAAATCAGGAAGTTTTAAAATTGACCAAACACCTCCCGGTAACTGGAAAGATTCTGGAGCCGTAAGGTCATTACTTGGAAATGCTCATCAGCTATACATGTGGACTAATGTTGAAGATAAAACTTCTGGGTTATCGGTATTTACAGATAAGTTTCAATATTTTATACCAGGTAAAAGCACTGGTTTTGGGCGTTATCCACTACTAGGTAGTTGCTCAGGTAATTGGCAATCTGGTGGTTGGGGTATTTTAGTATCACCTCCCTTTTCTCCAGGAGTTAAGGAAGCATATCTAATTACACCAATGGTAGATTTCTGTAACAGCGAGTGGCATAAAGCCTGTCACTATGTCAGATTTTATGCCGAAGATATGGCAGGAAACTCTTCTACAAGAGACATGTGTATAAACGGTCCATGGATCAGAGTTAGAGGAGAAGGGATAGTGAGGGCAAATCAGAATATTGATATGATTGCTGAAGTTCCTTCTGGAGAATATAACACAGACGGTTTAATCGAAGTAGGCGAACACTCGATTAATTTCTTCAACTCCTCTAAAAATATAGCATATTACGAAGCAGAGGTCCCAGAAGAATACGATTATCAAAAATTCTTTGATACAGTGAGAGGAGAGAAAACACAAATATCTACCTCAGGCAACCTAATTTCTTCATCAGGTATTTATTACATAAATGGAAATTATGAGATTAGTGGAAATAAAATACCTTCAAACTACAGTACATCTGTTTTCAATCAAATAGTTTTTGTCAATGGAAATCTAACAATCTCTAGTAACATTGCAGTATCCAAGCAATCAACCACACTTTTTATAGTAAAGGGGAATGTAAACATCGATGAAGACGTAACAGCTGTCAGTGTCGGGTTAATTTCAGATCAAACTATTGATACCGCTTATAACTTTTCTGACAAAGGTAAACGTAATTCGATTGAAATTAAAGGTATATTAATAGCAAATAAAGTCGCTTTTAAAAGATCATTACAAGGAACTGGAAATAAAAAATTCCCTGCAGAAGATATTACATATGAACCAAAATATGTTTTAAAAATGTCGGATTATATTGGAAATAATACTGTGAAGTGGGTTTACTCTGATTAAAACTTCTTTTTTACCTTAAAATCACCGTTTGGAATATCGTCTATAACATATCCAAGGTCATTAACTTGTCTTCTTAGAACATCAGCTTTATCCCAGATTCCGTTTTTTCGATACTCCCCTCTCATTTTTGCAAGATCCAAAACGTTCTTAGGAATTTCCACACCAATATGTTCTTGTAACTTTAAGCCTAAGAAATCATCCATTTTCAAAATAGTATTTAATTTGGATTCTTCTGGAATGCTACTTTTTATAAGCTCCCACACAACTGCTAAGACTTCTGGGATGTTCAAATCCTCCTCAAGCTTTTCCTTAAATTTCTTCATAAACTTGTCCGAGATTTCAGCTTTTGGATCATAAACATAACTTGAAACAAGCTCGTAGATTCTTTTTAATGAATTTTGAGCGTTTTGCATTGCTTCCCATGTAAAATTTAGAGGTCCTCTGTAATGAGAAGTCATAAAAAGATATCTTAAATCCAAAGGCGAAAAACCTCTCTGTTTTACATCGGAAAGAGTGTAGAAGTTACCCAAGCTTTTACTCATTTTCCCACCATCGACCGTTAAAAATGCCCCGTGGACCCAATAATTAACAAATTTTTGACCCGTTGCACATTCACTTTGAGCTATCTCATTTTGATGATGAATCATTTTTAAATCTTCCCCACCAACATGAATATCTATGGTATTTCCAAGCTCTTTCATAATCATTGAAGAACACTCAAGATGCCATCCTGGAAAACCCACTCCCCAAGGTGATTGCCACTCCTGTTGTCTTTTTTTATCAGATGGAGAAAATTTCCAAAGAGCAAAATCAGTAGGATTTCTCTTTTCAGGATTGGGGTCAATTCTTGCCCCCTCTTTAATATTTTCCATTGTCAAACCTGAAAGTTCTCCGTATTGTTCAAATTTGGAAGTATCAAAATAAACACCATCGGAAGTCTCGTAAGTAAAACCTCTTTCTTCCAATGTGGCTATTAAATTTATCTGATCATCAATGTATTCTGTCGCCTTTGTAAACTTTTTTGGCTCAAGAAAATTCATTTCTTTGTATTCTTCAAGGAAACTTTTGGTGTACATTTCAACTATTTCTCTAGCAGACCTTCCTTCTTCTGTGGATTGTTTTTCAATTTTATCTTCCCCGCCTTCCGGATCTGCCCCAGTCTCAAACAAATGACCAACATCGGTCATATTCATAATAAAATCTACCTTGTAACCAAAAAGTTTTAGGGATCTATTTAAAAAATCAGATAAACAAAATGTTCTCCAATTGCCAATCTGTTGGTCTTTATAAACTGTCGGCCCGCAGCAATACACTTTTACAAAATCCGGCTCAATGGGTTTGAATTCTTCTATTTGTTTTGATAGTGAGTTAAAGATTCTCATATTCTGAGTAAAATTTTACCACATTATATACTTAAGCGCCCTTCTAGTGCCCTGCTCAAAGTAATGTCATCCGCGTATTCTATATCGCCGCCAACAGGAAGTCCTCGCGCAATTCTTGTAATTTTTAAATTTTTGTCATCAAAACCAGATTCTCGAATGAGTTTTGAAATATACATGGCTGTCGACTCTCCTTCCATACTGGTATTTGTAGCTAAGATAATTTCAATTGCAGAGATTTCATGAATATTTTCAAATGAATTTTCTTCCACCAAACTTTTAATTCTTTCTATAAGGTCTTTAATAAAAATTTCTTCTGGACCGATATTGTTTAAAGGATCAATTATCCCATGCAAAACATGGTAAACTCCTTTAAAATTAGTCTTTTCTAATGCGAATGCGTCCAAAGGACTTGCAACAACCGCAATAACTTTATTGTCTCTCAAAGGGTCGTCACAAACAGAACAAATGTCATTTTCTGTAACATTTTTACATACCCTACATAACTTAGTGCCCTTTTTAAGCTGGGTCAAAGAATCAGAGAATCTTTCTAATTCTTCTTGGGGAAAATTCAAAAGTGAGAAGGTAAGTCTCTGTGCAGTCTTAGGACCAATGCCGGGAAGTCTTTCAAAATAGTCTATTAAATTGGATATTGGCTTTGGTAATTTCACGTTAGTATTCTAACATGTACAAGGTTTAAGGGTAACAATTTACTGATATAATCTTTATATGAAAAACTTTAAAGAATTTTATAACATTTTAAAGAACAGCGAGGGTCAAAATCAAATCTTGAAAGTTAAAGGGGAAGAAAAAAAGATAAGGGCAATGATTAGATTAACAACAAAAAATTACTTACCACAAAACGATGAGTATATAAAAATGATATTTGAGGATGGGTCTTTTTTGTTAGTTTTGAAAAATGATGAAGAATTATATTATGCGAACAATCTTATCGGAAAGATAGAAGAAATATCTGACGAAATGATAGGAAAAGAAGAATTTTTAAATTATAAAGGCAAAAAATACAAATTGGGAAATAAAAATGACTATCAATTTGTACTAAAATTAATCATGGGCACTCCATACGACATAGAGGGCGAATGTAGATTCTCTGATTATTTCCCAATTGATGGAACAAAAGAGTTCTTAAGTCTTGGTTGGTTATGCTACAACGGAGTAAGGGCAGACATTAATCCAAAATTTATCGATCACTCTGAAGTTGAAATTGCCCAAAAATAAAACACCAATTGATTCTTAATAAAAATTTCGGTAATTTCAGTAAAGTATTCCAAGATATGCAAGGTTTGAGGGTAACAATTTACTGATATAATATTTTTATGAAAATATTTAGTGATTTTAGTGACACTATTGCAAAACCAAAATTTGGAAATAAATTTCCTCCTTTTGAGCTAGAGTTAGGAAAAATGATAGAACAAGAGTTAAATTCCGATTTAAAAGAAAATTTTAATTTAAAATCCAAAAAAGGATATGAGGAATTTTTAAAAATAAGAAGAGACGATTCAATTCCATACGAAGAAAGAGCTCTTGCTTGGCTAGAACCCTTTGCCAATTTATTAAATATCAATCACATAAAAAAACTGACTTTGGATTTTGATTTAAACGAAAATTTCATAGATTTCACTAAGAATTTAGTTAATATTTTAAACAAAGATAAACTGGAAATTACAATAGTCTCGGGAACTCTTACTCAGATCATACAGAAATTTTTATCTAGGGATGATATCAAGAAAGAATTAAATTTCATTGATTTTAATATTTTAGCTACAGAATTAGATATGGATTCAGATGGTTATTTTATTGGAGGCGTAAAAAACACGGATGAGCTGGTTTATAAAGGAAATTTTCCAGATAATTGTTTAATTATTGGTGATGATGCCATGGAAAATTATGGATTAGGTGAAAGACTTGTTAATGTTCAAAGTTATAAATCTCTAGATGCAAATAGAATAGTTGAAAAGTTAATTACTACAAATACTAGTCAAAAAACTACCCCAAAATAGGCAAACCACCATCAAAAGCTTCTAAAATTGACTTACCATCAACACCAGAGGGGACTATAACATTTAAATCCGTTAGTGCTTCTAATTCGCTCTTCTTCATTTTTTTAGGCTTTTCCTTGCTCAAAATACACTTAAAATTCATCTTTTCTCCAAAAACAGACTCACTTAAACCCTCAAGTAATTTTCTAGTTCTAGCGCATTCTAAGCGCTCTTTATGAAAAGGGTAAAAAACCTCAGCAATAATTGACCTTCCTTCTACATCTACAGGTTTACACAGGGTTAAGAGTGCCATCAAAGAGTGATTTAAATCTTTACTTTCCTTTACAAACTTATTCCAATCTTTTTCAATTTTTTTAAAAGGAATTACAGGAGACTCTTTTTTATCGTTTTTTTCATTCAAAGAAACCTCCTCCGAAGATTCTTTAGCTGATTCCTTTTTTTCTTTTTTAGACAGGGAATCTTTAATCTCCACTCTATCTTCAATCTCATCACCTACCGATGGAGATATTCTCTTTGTATTTTTAGGGGCTACGTAATCTCTCTCAGATTTATCATTATCTGAAGGAGAATCCGAACTATCCTCTTTATATTTGGAATCACTTTTGCCTAATGAGCATATTTCAACAACTGCTATCTCAATAGGAAGCTGAGTAATAAAAGAGCTTCTGATATTTTTGTGTGCTTCCAACAAAATATTTATTGTTTTCACTAGCCATTTTAAATCTGTCTTTTTAGCCTGCTCGTTAATTTCATCAAGAATTTCAACTGTTGTATCAGTAGAAGGATCAGAAATACCTGATTTAATCAAAAGCATCGATCTTAAATATTTTAAAAACTCCCCTACCCAGACATAGAGATCTATCCCTTCTCCGTAAACATCCGAAACCACATCAAGTGCTTTTTTGGTATCTGAATTTAACAAGTACCCCACACATTCAACATATTTCTTTTTTGAACTTAGACTCAATAAAGTATTTACATCAACATCTCCCTCATGAACCTGCTCCAAGAGAACACTGGCCCCTCGATAATCACCCATAGACGCTTCAGCAATTTTCATAAGATCGTCCTGGGATATTTCAATACTTTCACTTCCGGACATAGATTTTAAAACTGAAACAATTTGTCTTACTGTAGGACGTTTAAATTTAAAAACCTGACACCTGGATTTTATAGTAGCAGGAACCTTGTGTTCTTCAGTTGTACATAAGATAAAGGTTGTTTTCTTTGGAGGCTCCTCCAATGTCTTTAAAAGCGCGTTAAAAGCCTCGGTAGTTAACATATGAACTTCATCTATAATATAAACCTTATTTCTTCCCATTGTCGGAGCCAACCTTATCTTATCTTTTAAATCCCTTATATCATCTATACCTCTGTTACTAGCGGCATCAATTTCTATTAAATCTATAAAAGAACCTTCTCTGATTGAAACACAGTTAGAACACTTGTCGCACGGGTCTCCATTTGGTTTAAGCTTTTCACAATTCAGGGACTTGGCTAAAATTCTGGCAATAGTGGTTTTTCCGGTTCCTCGTGGACCCACCATAAGATAGGCATGTGCTGTTTTTCCTGATTGCACCTGCTTAGCAATAACATCCGCAATTTCGTTGTCGCTACCCATCTCACTGAATTTTTGCGGGCGATATTTTGTGTAATACATAAGAACCTGCCTCTTTTAAATAGTATAAGTATTAAAAATTAATAAACCCACTAACTGTTGTTGGAGAATTATTTAATATTTGACAAATTATTACTTAAAAATATCTTGAATATTAAGTTCTTTAATTTTCTCAAGCTCGGTTTCTTGAAAATTTTGAAGTACCCAAACATCCACAGGTGTTTGTTTATTTTCAGGCTTCCCTATCCCTACTCTTATTCTCCAAAATTCTTTTGTTCCAATTTTCTCAATAATATCCTCTACACCGTGGTGTCCTGCAGGATTTTTTCCTTTTTGTTTTTTAACTGTTCCGAAATTCAAGTCAACATCATCGTGAACCACTATCAAGTCGTCTGGAGATATTTTATAAAAATTTAACAACTTACTAACAGCATCACCGGAATTATTCATAAAAGTTTGAGGTTTAACTAAAATAAAATCATCACACTCTGCAATCTCAGATTCAAATTTTGGAGATTTTTCCCACTTTAAACCTTGTTCTTCTGCAAGTTTATCTAACAGTATAAAACCAGTGTTATGTCTATATTTTTTATACTGATTTCCAGGATTTCCTAACCCAACAATAATTTTCATTTTCTTTTAACCGAATTTTTTAAAGATTTACTACTTTTTTTAATTAGGTCATTTTCAATCTTATCAGTAGATTTACTCGAATCCTTTTTTAATGGTTTTCCATCACCGTCGTGGTGTATACCAAGCAAGTGAAGTACACCATGGCCCACTAACTCAGAAATCTCCTCTTCCAAATCATTACCATATTCTTTGCACTGTCTTTTTGCTTGATCTTTATTAACTACGATATCACCCAAATATAAAGACCCATCTTCAAGCTTTTCTTTAATTTCAAAGGATAAAACATCGGTAGGATAATCCCTTCCCAAATGATCTTTATTTAATTTCTTCATTTCCGCATCGTTTGTTATAAAGACGGAGATGTGTGTTTTTTTATCTAATTTCATAGAGAAAATCTTAAAACTATTTCGAATTAAAATTTCGATTTTGGAATTGGTTGGGAGATTCCAACTCAAAAGGAAAAAGCTTAGCGAATTCTAAATAAACTTCTAACTCCGACTTCTCTTTTTCCAACAAATCATTTCTTGAGATTTTTTCATACAGTTCGATGTTTTCTTTTCTATTTTTAATTTCTTTTCTAACTACTTTAAAAACATCTTCATCCGTCATTTCCTTATGTTGTCCCCTAAATTCAATTTCTTTATTTTTAACTTGTGACAACAAGAATCTTAACACCCCCAACTTCAGCGTGTCGCCTGACTTTTGAAAGTCTACAAGTTTAGATTTCAAATCATCTATAATCAATTTTTATTCCTTTCGAAATATAACTTTCTTTTTAATTCTTTGTTTTTTTGTCGTTTGACCTCACTAGGTTTAACATAATGCTCTCTATCCTTAACCTCTTGAATAATTCCTGACTTTAAAACTTCTTTGTTAAATCTTCTTAATGCTTGGTCTAAACTTTCACCATGTCTAACTTTAATTTTTGTCATATTTATTCATCAATTTAAAGTTTCTGATTATCAATCAGTACTGTTAATTGATACAGCTAAATGACTTTAGCTGGTTTAAGACACCTCCAAACTAAAATATAATTATATATAAAGCAAAAAACGCCTTCTTAACAAAATGTCTATTTGGGTTGTTTGTCATAAAGTATTTATCAATCATAATATTATATTGACAAATTACTATTCACAGAATCTTTTTGAAAATAACACAAAACATATTATTTTCATTAAATGGTACTTATTATTTTTTTTCAAACAACACTATCAAAGTAAGTATATACCCAAATTGAAAAGTATTGCAAAACTTATACCACAACTTTAAGGCTTCAACAATGAACAATAGTTAAGTATTTATAAAAATTGAAACAACGGTAAAAAACCAGTGTTACCAAATCTTAATATCCCTAAACGTTATAGCAACAACCAAAAGAATAAGACCTATCATTCCAATATTATGAATTTTATTCTCAATTTTTGGATTTATATCCTTTTTTGTTACCGCTTCTATTACTCTGAATAAAACCTTTCCTCCATCAAGTGCCGGTATAGGTAAAGCATTGGTGAAGGCAAAACCTAAGGAAATTATTGCAACAGTATTAATGATATTTAATATTTTACCGGTTCCTTTGGATTGAATTATACCCGCTAAGATATTAAACAAACCTACGGGACCGGTCATACTACTGGCTACCGGCTCTATATCCTTAGTTTGAAAAGACAACCCAATTATATTTTTTAATGAAGAAACTGAATAATCCAACATATTATAAGTATGCATCGGACCTGAAAGAATTTTTTCTAATGTATTCCTATAGTAAATTGCTTTAGCATCACCTAAGTAAACCCCTATTATCGCATTAGTATCTGTTCCCTCTTCACTAAATACAGGAGAAAGTACATATTTATTAATCTTTTTTCCTGAAGGATCACTGATATCCATAGTTTCAATCTCAACTTCTTTGCCAGCCTTTCCATTTAAATTTTCTCTTAGTCCTGTGACATCTTTTATCTCATTTCCATCTACTTTTAAAATCACCTCGCCCGGTTTCATACCCGCAGTATCTGCCGGAGAATCCTCTTCCATATCAAAAATAACTGTTCCGTAAGTCATTTCCTGACCATATTTAAACTTATGGTCAAAAATCATAGGAATATAAAAGCTTTTGAAACCGTTTATAAAAAAGAAGATATAGAAAAGTACAAAACTTAATAAAGTGTTCATAAAAACACCTGCTAATAAAATTTGTGATTTTTGCCACGGGGTTTTATTTGAAAAACTGTGAGGGTCGTATTCAGTAGGTTTTACGTCGTTATTCTCATCTTCTTCCTCACCTGTTATTTTTACAAAACCACCAAAAGGAATTAAATTAATTGAATACAGAGTCTCTCCAAATTTCTTTCCAAAAAGTCTTGGGGGGTACCCTACTCCGAACTCTTCTACCCTGACGCCATTTTTCTTAGAAGCCCAAAAATGTCCTAATTCATGTATTACAACAAGAAAAGATATTATTAAAATAACAAGTATTATAGTGATGAAACTCATATTAAACCTATATGGTCATTAACTCGTTCTTCTTTTCTGCACCTATATCGTCCGCAATTTCGATAAATTCTTTGATTGTTTTTTCAACATCTTCTTTTAATCTAAATTTATCATCTTCTGAAATAGCCTTATCAGAAAAATCTTTTTCAATATCTTTCATTGCCTCCTGCCTTATACTTCTAATAGAATTCTTGCAGTTTTCAACTTTTTCGGAAACATCTTTAGTAAATTCTATTCTTCTCTCTTCGGTTAGTGCAGGCACATTTACACGAACTCTATCGGCTTCTTTAACAGCACTTAACCCTTGACCGCTATTTCTAACTCCATTTACGATTGCGTCCAACACACTCTTATCCCAAGGGGTTATTGAAAGATTGCTGGGATCCATAACAATGATTGAACCAAGCTCTTTTATCGTCATCATAGAGCCGGAATAAGCTTCAACTGAAATATCTGCAACCAAAGCCGGGGATACCCTTCCTGCTCTAATCTGTTTTAATTCAGATTGTAAAAATTCTATTGATTTATCTAATCTGGTTTTTAGTTCAATATTATTCATATTGAAATGATACCAAATGACCTCTTATTCTCCAACAGAAAATTTAGTAAATTTTCTTATTTCTATTTTTTCACCAACTTTTGCAACAGCTTCATTTAGTAAGTCGGATATTTTTTTAGAAGGATCTCTAATATATTCGGATTCCAAAAGTTTTTCTACACCTTCATAATCTTCTGTACAAACCTGCATTGCAACATCTTTGCACAATTTCTGAAAATCATCTGTCTTTGCAACAAAATCCGTTTCACAACTTAATAATACTAAACTGCCTACTTTCCCGCTGTTATGTATATAAGAATAAACTAAACCGTCTTCAGCTACTCTATCTGATTTTTTAGCAGCTTTAGCAGCAGCTTTTTTTAGTAAAGCTTCTCTTGTTTTATCGTAATCATCGCCCTGTTCCTCTAACATATTTTTAATCTCTAATATCCCAGCTCCGGTTTCATCTCTTAATTTTTTTATTATTTCTATGTTATTTGACATATATTTTCCTATTTTTGTAAGGGCTCAGCCCGGAACGGGCTGAGCCCGCTAAAATTTATTCCTCGACCTTTTCCTCTTCCTCTACGGAAGATTCTTTTATTGCTATTTCATTTTCTTCTTTTACCACTTCCTCTACAAGTTTCTGCTCAACTTCAACAGCAACTTCTTCTGCGGTCTTTTCAATTTTCTCACTTTCCAATATTTCTTTTTCTTCAGCCTCGGCTTTTTCTTTCTTCTCTTTTTCAGATTTTCCAAATTCTTTGTAACCTTCTTCAACTGCATCAGCTATAGCTCTTAATATTAAAGCCACAGATTTTATTGCATCGTCATTTCCGGGTATTGGGTAGTCTACAATAGTTGGATTTACGTTTGTATCAACAATGGAAACAACCGGTACGTTCGATAATTTTGCTTCTCTAAGTGCAGTTTTTTCTCTCTTGGGATCAATAACAAAAAGCACGTCGGGTGATTTTTTTAACGAGGTTATACCACCATAAGTCAATTGTAGTTTTTCAATTTCTCTATCTATAAGAAGTCTTTCCTTTTTTGTGTATATAGAAAACTTTCCCTCTTCCTTACCTTTTATGTAATCTAATAGTTTATCTATGTTCTTTTTTATAGTGTCAAAATTGGTTATAGTACCGCCAACCCATCTTTCATTGACATATAAAGCTCCAGATCTTTTTCCCTCTGCTTCAACAATATCTCTGATTTGTTTTTTACTTCCCACAAAAACAATAACTTTACCGAGTGATGCTTGCTCGTATAAAAATTTACATGCTGTATCGAGCATCTCCTCCGTTTTTTCAAGATCAATTATATGGATATTTTTACTTACAGTGTAAATATAAGGCTCCATTTTTGGATGCCATTTTTTAGCCTGATGTCCAAAATGAACACCAGCGTCTATCATATCCTGTATCTTAGGTAACTTATATTTTGCCATTTTTATTTTTCTTTCTTTTCAAACTATTTTTGAGGGGAAATTATAAAGAGTATTTCTTTAACATTTTCCCTCTTTTAGTATTGAAATTAATTACTTTCTAATTTCTCACTCGGGCCCTTATTACTTAAGGGAGAGAGTTCCAAGACATTGGTAAATTATCACGGTAGGAGAGTTTTGGCAAGTGATAAATAATACAAAGATTACGTTAGATTTACTAGTTTCAACACAGCGTCAACAATGATAGAATAACTCAATAAGCAAGAGACGGGGTCTTAGTGAAAGGAGAAAAATGGTAAATCTCCGAATTTTGATATCAATAAATGAGGCGAATCAAGAATAGGAGGCGATCCAATTCTCTGTTGGTCCTTGTAACTCGGGCTAAAAACTTGAAAATATTCGTTAACAACAAAAACCCGAAATTACTATAAAAGCCTTGCAGTATAAATTAAAAAACATGGCTTGAAAGGAGGAAAGAGAGAAATAAAAATAATACTCAACCCACCTCTTTCCTTTTCTTAAATCGACTTCAGATCAAAGAACTCAAACTTTCTCTCTTTTTCTTTTCTTTAGGCATTGGGTTAGTCCAGCTACTCCACTTGCAATCAGGGTATCTGCTACAACCATAAAAAACTTTCTTTTTGGCTTTTTTAACAACAACGTCACCTTCCCCGCATTCAGGACACTTCATTCCAATTTTATCTTGATAGTTTTTGGTAGTTTTGCATTTTGGATAATTACTGCAAGCTAAAAATTTTCCAAATCTCCCTTGTTTTAAGACAAAAACTCCATCTTCGCAATTAGGGCATTTACCGTGGTCAACGCTCTCGCCTGTTTCTTCCGAACCAACCTCCCCAGCTAAAGGTTTAGCATATTTACAATCGGGATATCCCGAGCAACTTAAAAACTTCCCGTACTTTCCTAATTTAAAAACCAATGTCTTTCCACAATCCGGGCATTTTTCATCACTATCACCTAAGTTAGTAACGTCTGCTTTACTTAAAGTCGTTTCTTTTTCCGCTAATTCCTTTTCAAACGGAACATAAAAATCTCTTATCAAAGGCACCCATTCCTTATTTCCCAAAGCAATTTCATCAAGGGCCTCTTCCATTTCAGCTGTAAACTGATAATCAACAATATCAGGAAAATGGGATACTAAAAGATCATTTACGACGTAAGCTACATCTTTTGGTATAAAATACCTGCCGTCTTTTTCTACGTAACCCCGGGCTTGAATGGTACTAATAGTGGGTGCGTAAGTTGAAGGTCTTCCAACCCCCAACTCCTCCATTTTTTTTATTAATGTTGCGTCACTGTATCTTGCTGGAGGTTGAGTAAAATGCTGATCAGAATTTAGTTCTTTTAAATCTACCCTGTCGTTTTCTGAAACATCGGGAATAGAATTCATTTCCTCTACACCTTCTTCTGAACCCCCGTTATTTTCCGCATTTCCAGACATACCAAGGTATTTTCCAACCACTAACCAGCCGTCAAATTTTATCTGTGATCCCACGGATTTAAAGGTGTACTGTTTACTTGAATCAATTTGAACAGTTGTCTGGTCGTACACTGCCGCACTAACTTGACATTCAACCGCTCTCTTCCAGATTACCGAGTAAACTTTCGATTCATCGGGTTTAAATTTTTTATTACTTTTTCCGGGAACAAGGGATAAATTAGTGGGTCTTATAGCTTCGTGTGCTTCCTGAGCATTTTTTGATTTGGTTTTATAAAAAGTAGGTTTTTCAGGTAAATACTCTGATCCGAAAGTTCCTTGTATATAGTTTCTTACTGTGGACACGAAAGCAGATGATAAATTTAACGAGTCTGTTCTGTGATAAGTAATGTACCCCTGTTCAAATAAACTTTGGGCTGCAGACATGGTCCTTTTAGCTGTAAAACCAAAAAGATTGGACATAGTTTGCTGAAGCATAGAAGTGCTTAAAGGAGGATAGGGCCTGCTACTTCTCTCTGTTTTTTTAACTGATGTGATTATAAAAGTATCGTCTTTTAGCTCTTTTTCAATTCCTTGAGCTTCTTCTTTTGTAGAAATACTAATTTTTTTGCCTGCTTTTTCTATCAGTGTAGCCTTAAATTTATCCTGGCTACCAACATCCTGAAAAATCCCCGCCATTGTCCAATATTCCTCCGATTTGAAGGCTTGTCTTTCCCTTTCTCTTTCAACGATCAGTCTTACAGCAACACTTTGAACTCTTCCCGCAGAAAGTCCGTACATTACTTTTTTCCATAAAAGAGGAGAAAGTTTATAACCCACAAGCCTATCTAGAATTCTTCTTGCTTGTTGGGCATTTACTAAATTCATATCCACCTGACCTAAGTTTTTAAATGCTTCATTAATTGCAGATTCAGTTAATTCGTGAAAAACAACTCTACCGAACTTTACTTTTTCTCCTGTTGTAGAATTATCGATTGTATCTTCACCTTCAATCTCTTTCTTTTTAGTTTTTAATTTCTTTTTTGTTGGCTGAAGTAGGTATTCAAGATGCCACGCAATTGCTTCCCCTTCTCTATCTGGGTCTGTAGCTAAAATTATTTCATCAATATCTTTTGATTTTTGCTTGAGAGTGTTTAAAGTTTTTTTTGCTTTCGGGGGAACAATGTATTCAGGTTCAAAATCTTTTTCAACATCAACGCCTAAACCACTTTTGGGAAGATCCCTGATGTGACCCATCGACGCTTCTATTATGTAATCCTTTTTCGGCAGGATTGTCGAAAGAGTCTTAGCTTTTGTGGGCGATTCAACTATTACCAATTTCATAGCATTTTCATAAATGATACCACGAAGAAATTTTTGTCAAGAAAAACATAATATCCAATTTATTAGATATGTTCATATCGTTTGCAAAAATAAGATTTTTTTACTAATATAGGCAAAAGAGCATAAAAAGGAGGTAGAGATGACTTTGGATAATATGAAAATTATAATATGTGTCACGTTTACGATTTTGTTGATATCTCATCTTGGATATTCGAGAAGTTTACCGGGAGAAAACCAAAATTTTAAAACCAAAGCTCAAAAAATTATAAACTCGGTTTGTGGTACGGTCCGAGCGGTATCAGCATTTTGGTTTATCGTGCTGTTTGTATTTTTTTGTTTCAATTTGATTTCTTAAATTTATGCCCCGAGGCTCTGGTGTTTACCCCAATTACACTAGAGCCTTAATTTTATATTACAAACCTCACACGTGATAAAATACCCTTATGTCAGTGAAGAAAATAGTAACAGTACCAAATCCTATTTTAAATAAAAAAACCCAAAAAATTGGCGAAATAACTGATGATATTAAAAATACAGCTCGAGATTTAATAGATACCGTTAAAGTTGCGGAGGATCCCGAAGGTGCGGGTTTAGCAGCTACTCAAATCGGAGTCTCAAAAAGAATGTGTGTGGTAAGAAATTTTTTCGAAGACCCTTTAAATCCAAATGAAATAAAATCAAACGATATAGTATTGATAAATCCCAAGATTACTAATTACTCTGATGAAAAAGACATTGATTGGGAAGGCTGTCTAAGTGTTCCTGATAAATACGGTAAGGTAGAAAGAGCTCTTAAGATAAAGGTTGCTGCAAAAGATATCGACGGGAATATAATTAAAATAAAGGCAGAAGGATTTTTCGCTAGAACAATACAGCATGAAGTTGACCACTTGGATGGCGTCCTGTTTACATCAAAAATTGAGGGTGAAACGTTATCACAGGAAGAGTTTGACCAAATGATTGAGGATCAGAATAATGAACAAGGTTGATAAACCGATCAAAATAGTGTTCTTTGGCACATCTGATAGATCGTTGCCAATATTAAACAGTTTAAAAGAAAATTTCAATCTTGTTTTATGTGTTACTAAATCAGATACAGTAGTTGGGAGGAAAAAATCAATCAGGGAAACAGAAGTCAAGAAATGGGCAGAACAAAACAAAGTCGAATTAATTACAGCAGGCTCTTTGAAAGGTACAGACCTAGAGCGTACGTTAAGTATCATTGAAAAACACAAACCCAACCTCGGAGTTGTCGCTGACTTTAGTTTCATGATTCCTAAATCTATTATAGATTCTTTCAATGGAAATATTATCAACGTACACTTCTCTTTATTACCTAAATATCGAGGAGCAAGTCCTGTTCAACACGCAATTTTGAACGGAGATGAGTTAACAGGAGTAACTTTTTATTTACTAAATGAGAAGATGGATGAGGGGGATATTTTAAACCAATACGAGTACAAAATAGATTCAAAAATAACCTCTGGTGAACTTTACTCTGTTCTTTTTAAATTATCTGCAGAAAAGTTACCACAAACGATTGTTAACTTTTTAAAAGGTGACGTAAAACCCATGCAACAAGATCATTCTAAATCATCCTATACTATTTCAAAAACAAACCCTAAACACACCTTTATTTTCAAAGAAGATTCCTTGATAAACTGGTCAGATGGTCCTAATAAAATACACCGAGCAGTCAGAGCTTTTAATCCTTGGCCAATTGCTTGGACATATCTGGAAGATTTAGAAAAGACAGATGTAATTTCAGAGAAAATAAAACTTAAAGATAATGTAAATAAAAAGTTAAAGGTAAAAATATTCACATCTTCTATTGAAAATGGAAAATTGAAAATAAACCAACTTCAATTAGAAGGGAAAAATAAAGCAGATTGGGTAAGTTTTTTAAATGGTTATTGTGAAAAATCGAAGTAAAAAATCGTTACTCTTTGTTCTCCGTACCTTCAGATTCTTTTATTAACTTATCTATATCAGCCTGATCTTTTTTAATTCTTTTTAGACAAGAAGAGCAAAGTCTAAGTTTAACAGATCTTCCGTCAATTAAAAATCTTTTAACTCTAAGGTTAATAGAATTTCTACTTATTGTTCTTCTGGTAACACGATTACCAATCCCTCTTGGGACCAAATTTCCTTTTTGATAAGTTTTTCCACAAATTTGACATTGTTTAGACATAACATTGTGAATTAAAACACACTTGATTATTTAAAGCAATAAAAAGAACCCGCAAAAAAAGCCGGAAATGAATTTTTCAAAATCCAGCTTTTTTGTTTTTAGTTTACCAATTCATTATTTTTTGTTAGCTACATCAGCAGGAAACAAAACTCTCTGTCATGCAACATATTACCTTGTCGCATCTCTTTGATACTTTCTTTGGACACAGGTCGCAACGTCTAACCTCCGTTTCTCCAAATAAAGAATTAAGATCTAGATCTTCATCACAGTCGTAGCATTCCGGGTCAATATGATAAATCGACGCTACTGTAGGTGCTAAACCTCTATAACGACCACTAACAAGCACTCGACACATTTTGCTCTCTCCAATCGCAAAAATATTTTTAAATACTATTGGTAAACTTTAACCCGATATTATCACTACGGGTGCTTCCAATCAATATTTTTCTTAGTTAAAAAGATATTTGAAAAATGTAGATTATTAATTGTCTGCTATGATAGAATCTTAAAGCTTTAAAGGTTGCTCATTTGAAATATTAATATAGTAAAATATAAGTGTATGCCGTCTTAGCTCAATGGCAGAGCAGGCGCTTTGTAAGCGTCAGGTTGTGAGTTCAACTCTCACAGACGGCTCCATGCCGAGATACCAAAGTGGCCAACTGGAGCTGACTGTAAATCAGCTGGCTTATGCCTACGGGGGTTCGAATCCCTCTCTCGGCACCAAATTAAAGAATTGAAAATTAGATAATCCCTGAGATAGGTGATAATCTAAAAACCTAACCAAGGATGAGAATGTCGGAGCGAACGAAGTGAGCGAGACGGGGTCGCGAGCTTTACAGATTGTTTGAGCCTTGGCGAAATACAAGATGTTAAGACGCGTGACCGAATCCCTCTCTCGGCACCAA
>Ga0116155_10000327_pt1 | contig 44026 bp, 40 predicted proteins | sample AD_UKC032_MetaG_FD_89890 | JGI IMG/M metagenome (GOLD analysis project Ga0116155, IMG submission 89890) | Active sludge microbial communities of municipal wastewater-treating anaerobic digesters from USA - AD_UKC032_MetaG | ecosystem: Engineered > Bioreactor > Anaerobic > Digestate | place: USA...
AGGAGGCATTTGACCAGGTCTTGCTAAATTTTGTTGATATCTATACATAGATTGTTGTGGCATCTGAGAAAATTTATTTTGCTGATCACGAGAGCCATATCTTACATTATTTGTTTTTGGAATGTTCTTTATATCTTTACTCGATTTTTTTGATTTTTTTACAAAATGAAAGAATATAAAAATTATAATACTTACAATTAAGAATAATATAAAAATTATTAATACAATCAATGCAGCATTCGGTTTTTTATCACAATTATTTTTACAGATTCCATCAGCACATTTTAATTGACCAGCTGGGCATAAAGAAGGTATTATATCTTCGGAATCATCATCTTCACATACTCCAGGTACTTTTATAGGATCAAGCCATTTACCATTTATACAAACAGCTACTAAATCTCCAATACATCTTTCTTGACCATCTGAACATTCAGGATTTTGTAAAGTAGTATTTATTATAGTTGTTTTATTTGATTTAATACATGCACCATTTAAGCATTTAAATCCATCACCACAACTTATTTTTGTTTCATTTAAAACATTCCCACTACAAAAGTATTCAACAACCGACTGATTTGGATCTTCAAGACAATAATCAAAATAAGGAGTAACAACATTAACAAGAGTATAATTAACTGAACTTGCAGAGTTTACATTTAATCCTGAATCAAAGTCAGTACATGAAATTGTAAAATTTCCATTACACTTACCGTCTTTACAACCCTCTGGACAAGAGTAATTTGATAAATAAAATGAATTTTCAAAACAAAAATATTCTTGTAGTAGAATATCATTATAACAAGAGTCATTTTTTGAGAATGTTACACCACCTATCGAATAAGAAACTGTTCCTAGTTTATAATATTCTTCTTCAATCAACATTTTTGAAGTATCTGTATCAGAACAAGAAGTGCTAATTATTGACTGGTAGTAATTATATTCTGAATTAACTTCTGAAGCAGTTAATGCTTTTTTATATATTTTTATTTCATCAATCAACCCATTAAAAAACTCAGAGTTTAATTTTGATTTTCCAATGATTATTGGCTGGGCCTCTTGATTTGAGGATATATTTAAACCAGAATTATTCTCTGCAACTAAGGCACCATTCATATAAAGTTTTGTAAAACCATTAGTGCCATTTTTATATGTTGCAATTATGTGATACCATCTATTTTCAGAATAAGTTAAGTTAGATAATAATTTAGGAGAATTACTACCTACTGAGAATTCAAATATATTATTACTTAAACCTAAATAAACTTTAGTTAAAGGATTAGAGTCTTGACCAAAATAAAATATTTTACTATTTTGGTATTTTGATGGTTTTACCCACATTTCTAAAGTTCCTTCTTGATCAGGCAATTTATTTTCAACAGACAAATAACTACTTAGTCCATTAAATGAAAAAGCTTTAGAAATTCTACCTGGTACTTCTAAAGTGCTAAAATTAGTAACTCCTGAAGGTAAGGAGTTATCATTGAAAGAAATATTTAAAATAATTTCTGTTTCTTGAACTGCAAATGAACTATTTAATAAACTTATTAATAATAAAGACAAGCCTACTAAAACTACCTCTTTTTTCATTTTAAAGATAAAATTATTAGATTAATAAACTTTATCATATTAGGGTTAATAAACTATTGTTAGTAATAAAATTATATCCATCCTCTTTTTTTTATACCTTCATTAAATATTAAAAAATTGAATTCTTTTTCAGGAAGACTTCTATGTTTCTTTAATAAAGCAGTTCTTTTTCCTTCATTATACTGAAGTTCTATAAGGCATTTACTCCAATATTTCAATAAGTCTCCACCAACCATTTTAGCTGTCTTTTGTTTTTCATCTAATTCTCTTATTGGAACAAAGTCATAATATATTTGATTTGTTACTAATATTGGGATTAAATTATTTCTTGATATCTCTGAAAGAGTTCTTAGTTGTTTTGCAAGTTCTCGATTTGTAATATTTATTTTAGAATCATTTTTTTCTTTGTAAGCATCTCCAATTTCAAGTCTATAAAGCATAGTAATACTATCAACAACAATTAATCCAATGTTTGTTTCATTATTTATTTCTTTAAGTAAAGAATCAAATATTTTTTTTTGTTCTTGAAAACTTGTTGGCTTCAAGAGTAAAATATTTTTTATTGCACTTTCATAAACATCTCCTGCAATTTGTCTGAATCTTTCATTTGAAAATCCTCCTTCTGTATCAATAAAGATTACTTTTTTATTTTTTTTAGCTTGAGACACTGCAGCTAAAACAACAAAATTAGTTTTACCGCTTCCAGCTGGACCATAAATTGTAGTAATCACCTCTGTTTCATAACCTCCAAAAAGCCATCTGTTTAAATCATAGCTTCCAGCAGAAATTTTATTTTGAGTCATTAAAATAACACACTAGTTTTCTTAATAAGAATTGTTATACCCTTATTATACTTCATAAGATTTATAAATACAATTTTGTTTTGTAAAATATGGTAAAAAAAAACGGGAGAAAAACCATTAAAAAAGAGAGTGCTTCTGACAAAGTTGAAGTAGAGGTAAAAGAATTAGTGACTGAGGTATCAAATGAAAGCAAGAAAGGTTTTAAATTATATTTAGAAAAAACAAAAAATATATTGTTTAATTCTAACAGTTTTCTTAATTCAATTGAACATGAAAAAAGCTATCAACAAGTACTTGCTTTTTTTGTTGTAACATATTTAGTTTATTTTATACTATCTTACTCATTAGGTCTTATATCTCTTAAATATGAATTAGTTAATTATTTTGTTGATATTTCTAAAGAATTTGTTATTGCAGTTATTTTTTCGGTTTTATATCCATTTGCTTTTTCAGGGATAGTTCACCTAGGTACATTAATATTTCGAGGAAAAGAAAGTTTTTTTAATACATTTAAGCCTTCTACTTATTCCTTATTTATTTGGGTTTTTTATATTACCCTTATCTTAATTATAACTACAATAATTAATTTAATAGTACCCTTTGAAACTAGTATGATTAACAATTTACCAAACGATTCTTCTCAAGAGGTTGTAGGTATTGCTTATCAACAATTTTTTAATCAACCTGGTGCTTTTTATTTTTTAATTGTTTTTATAGTTTTAATGATAGCAGGTATGATTCATCAGATGATATTTTTAACAAAAGGAATTTCAAAATTCCAAAAAATAACTAAACTAAAAGCTTTTTTGTCAATTATAATAATTCCTATATTCTTTTTTATTATGATTATTCTTTCTTTTGTTTTGTTAAGTCTAATTTAGTTTTAATCCTAAAAAATTCAAAGTATAGAGAGATTCCACTAATATATATTAATGATCTCAAAGATTTTATCAATTAATTTTAAAAATAATCTATAATACTTTAAAAATACCTAATAAGTAAATTTAAAAAGAGTCATTTCTACAACAGTTCATGGAAAAGTCAAATTCAAAAAAAGTAGCTAAAGGAAACAAAGTTTCTGTTCAGTATATAGGAACATTTGATGATGGGGAGATATTTGATACTAATCTTCATGAAGGTATTTGTGATCATCCATTAGATTTTATTGTAGGTATCGGTATGGTTATTCCTGGTTTTGATAATGCTGTTTTAGAAATGTCTATTGGAGAATCAAAAAAAATTAAAATACCTGCAAAAGATGCTTATGGTGAAAGGAATCCTGCTCTTGTTAAAACAATCCCAAAACCAGAAGATTTTCCTGATCAGGCAAAAGAAGGTATGTTAATTGGTGTTGGACCATCACAAGATCAACAAGTTCCAGCATTAATTGTTAAACTAACAGATGATGAGATCACACTAGATTTGAATCATCCATTAGCAGGAAAGAATTTAAATTTTGAATTAAAAATTTTAGATATAAATGAATCCAATATAGATGACCTTTCCAGTTTAGGGTGTTCTTGTGATCATGATCATCATGAGTGTGATGATGAATGTGAGTGTGATGATGAATGTGAGTGTGATGATGAATGTGAGTGTGAAAAGAAGAGCAAAAAAGGTAAAAACTATAAAGAATGAATTTTATTTTAAAATGACTTCTCAAAATTCTAACTTATCTCTAGAACCAACATATTCTAAATATATTATTGTTAAAAACTCAAAAGTTCATGGAAAAGGTGTTTTTGCTAAATGTTTTATTCTTAAAGGAACAAAAATAATTGAATATATTGGAGAAAAAATAACAAAAGAGGAAGGAGACAAAAGGTCTGATGAACAACTAGAACTTTCTAAGTCAAATCCAGAACTAGGGTCAGTTTATATTTTTGAACTTGATGATGATTGGGATATTGATGGTAATTTTGAGTATAATACAGCAAGATTAATTAATCATTCATGTAATCCAAACTGCGAATTTGATATAAAAGATGGACATATATGGATATCTGCAAAAAGAGATATTAAAGAAGGAGAAGAATTAAATTATAATTATGGTTATGACTTTGAAGATTATGAAAATCATCCTTGTAAATGTGGATCTGAAAATTGTGTAGGATACATACTAGATGAAGATCACTGGCCAAAGCTTAAAGAATTACTTAAAAACAAGAATAAAATTTAGTATACTTTTTAATAATCTTCTATTTTTTCAAGTTCTCTTTTTCCAAGTAAAAGAATAATACTAGAAAATATACCTCCTACAGACAAACTTCCCTCAATTAAAATTTTTTTATGATACAAGTGTATATTATCATAATAATTTTCCATCTTTTCAATCTCAAAATAATCTGGTTTTTGAGGTAGTTTTGAGTAAAAATTATAACAATCAGTAAGTCCAATAGTTGATAATCCGATAATACCACAAATACCCAAATTAGTTAAATTCATGATATTATCATTTCTTTTTATTTTAAAAAACTTTTTATCTGTTCACAAACATCTGGATATTTTTTTGGATAAATTAAATCCGTGTGTAAATAACTAAGAGTTCCACAAGATCCAAGAGTATAGTAATTTATTGCACCCTCAAGATAAGCACTATTTTTTGACACAATTCCATCACCATATTCCCCATTACCCATATCACAACCATCACCAATTATATTCAAAATCTTAATATTTGGTGAAGGAGTTTCACTATTAAGTTTTCTCATAAATAAACTACCTTCTTTCATATCATTACATTCTTTTTTTTCACCAAAAACTGGACATATCTCTGCAGTGTTCCCAGATATCCCTTTGTTTGGAGTTCCAATCATTATTAGTTTGTCAATACTTTCTTCACCAAAAAGTTGTATATATCTTCTTACAACAAGTCCACCCATACTATGCGCAATTACATTTACTTTTGGCTTACCACTTTTTTCTTTTAAATCATCAATTATTGACTTTAATCTAACTGCATAGCTGTCTATATTCTCACTATTTGATTGAATAAGTAAATATCCTTCTTTATCTTCAAAATAGTCCAAATAATAACTTCCTTTTGTTATAATTGGATATCTTAATTTAGACCAAATGTAACTTCTCTCTTGGTTATAAGATGATATTAAACCTACATCTATATATCCTATTGATTCTATTTCTTTTTTTAAACTATCTACATAATTAAGACTATTTTCTATTGGAGCATTTTTATTAAAACTGTGTCCATGTAATAAAAGTATAGGATAATTTTCAGAATTTTCTGAACATGTTGATTCTTCACAACAATTTTCACAAACTCCAAAAAAACAACATTCAGATTTTTCATCCCAAAGTTTAAGTTCAAAACTTAATCTTTTAATTTTTGAGATATTTATAAAGTTTAGATTTATTTCAACTAAATCATTAAAAATGAAATCAGTATAATTTTCTTCATCACTAACATTTATTAAACTATTCTTTAAATTTCCCTCAATTTTTAGGTATTTGTTTAATTTTTCATTTACTTCAGATAGATTACTCCTGTTCTGATTATCTATAATTTGATTATAATTTTCAATTAAATAATTTAACTCAATTTCTTTAGATTTATTCTTTGATTTAATAACATCTAATTTCATTAAATTTAGATCATTAGTAATTTCTTTTGTTTTATTTACAATATAATTAATATTATTCATCTTATAATAAACTGTGTTATTTAATTCATTTAAATTTTTATCAATCATATTAAGATTATTATCTAATTCATTAAATATTTTTGATGTTCCCTCATAATTATGTAATTCCCAATACTCTTTTATTGTATTAAATGTTTTAACAGTTGAAAGTAAGCTATAATTAATGTTATTAATCTTTATATTCAAATAATCTTCATCAAATTTTTCATTAATTTTTTTAATTAAAATATTTTGTTTGTTTATTTCATTTAAAAAATTATCTAAAGTTATGATATAATAACTAATTTTTTCTTGAACATTATTCTTCTGAGTCTTTTCATTTTCATTTAAATTATAATTTAATAATATTAATGCATCTAAATTAACAGTCTCTTCATTTGTATCACATATAACTGTTTTTATTGCTCTACATTCAATTTCATACTTGTAAACTTTTTGACCAATACCTTTCTTGTCAGAAGTTATATTATAAACTTTTTTTATAGATACTCCTGTTTTAATATTAAAATTGTAGTTATCAATAGTTTGATTATTACTTAAATCAATAAAATTATAATTGCATAAAATATTACATAAAGGGTTAGCAACAACACTTGATGTGAGTTCAACTTCTTCAGATTCTCCATTTAATAAATTAATTTCATATTTATTTGAATCTAATCTTACAAGTATATCATTTCCTAACATTAATTTTAACCACAAATACAATTTTGCTCCAAATAGGAATAAAATTAATAAAACCAATAAAATAAAAATAAAAAAGAAAATTTTTCTTAAAAACCTTCTTTTTTTTGGTATTGCTTTTTTAATACTTAGATTATTTTGACTATAATATCTAACCATCTTTTTATACTGATATAATGAACTTACAAGTTAAAAAGATTAGCTTTTTCGAAACTTTCAATTTTTAATGCTTGAACTATTAAAATTATAACTTTTAATAGACTTGGTTTAAATTTATAATAAAAATTAGTATCTAAATATTTTACTTTCAAAATTAAAGAAATAAAAACAAAAAACGAGTAGAGCAGTGTTTCTGTGATTAAAATATAGCTTTTAGTAACTGCAAGCTGAACACCTCGGGTTCTTGGTGCTTACACTTCAGTTCTATCAACGCAGTCTTTTTCTGCGGCCTAAGTTGTCTCGTTTTGCGGATGGCTTCGTGCTTAGATGCTTTCAGCACTTATCCACACAATGCGTAGCTGCTCGGCTTGCTCGTAACAACCGATACACCAGAGGCATCCGAGTCAGGTTCCTCTCGTACTACTAACTCGTTCCACTCAGACAACAACACACCTAGTAGATATCATACAAACTGTCTCACGACGTTCTTAACCCAGCTAACGATCCCTTTTAATATGTGAACTCCAGCACCCTTGGACGCTTATGCACGTCCAGGTTAGGAAGAGCCGACAGCGATGTACCAAACCGCGCCGTCAATATGGACTATCGGGCGCGACAAGCCTGTTATCCTTGGGGTAACTTTTCTGTCACATTCGTAATCTATTAAAAATTATCGAAGGTTCGCTAGAACCGACTTTCGTCTCTGCATCCCTTACTGTGTAGGATACAGTTAGATAAGCTTTTGCTCTTGCACTCAACTCCAGATTTCCACCCTGGATGAGCTTATCTTAGTGCCCTATAGATATCTTTTCTACAGGGTGCCGCCCCAGCCAAACTGCCCACATGCCGCTGTTCTCTAAAGAGTTAGTAGCTCTCTAAACGATAAGTAGTATTACACTTTTGCTCCCCTTTTGCCAAAGCTTAGGTTCGACGCTCCTACTTATTCTATGTATCATCGAGAAAGTTACAACGACAAGCTGCAGTAAAGTTCCACAAGGTCTTAGCTTCCCACTAGATGTCACCGGCATTTTCACCGGTCAGTGATTTCAGAAGGACCTGGTTAGGGACAGTGACCACCTCGTTAAACCATTCATGCAAGTCGCCATTCAGACGACAAGGTATTACGCTACCTTAAGAGGGTCATAGTTACCCCCGCCGTTTGATGGGCATTAGCTCCCTTGAAAAGAAGTTTCAGACACCACCACTGGACAGGTCTCACCGAGTATACAAGTTCTTTCGAATTAGCACTCGGCTACGTTTTTGGTAAACAGTCGGGCAGTCCTTGTTACTTAGATCTACGTTCGCTTTCTACATATCAAAAACGAATATAGACACCCTTTCTACCGAAGATACAGGGCCAATATGCCGAATTCCCTTAACCAGTTTAACCTTTCACGTCTTAGCCTTCTCAGCTAGAACACCTGTGTTGGATCTTGGTACAGCTAATTTATTTCTATATACAATACTTTTCACTGGCTCTTGGAGTCAGCAATTTTCATTAGTTATATTCATTTAAATCTTAGCATTACACTCCTCAAATTTCTATAACTAAATTTACTTTCGCAAACTTACTTATCCTAAAGCAATATTGTATCATGACAAAATAAATCAGTTCAGGAATATTAACCTGATTTCCATCGATATACTCGATTAAGGTATACCTTAGGAGCTGACTAACCCTTGGTTAACGATTAGTGCCAAGGAAACCGTGTTCTTTCGACGTTTCCCATTCTCAGGGAAATTTGATCCTACTCCAGCCAGGATTTTCATTCCTTTTCGCTCCACACCTTCTTTCAAAGATGATTCTACGCAAAAAAGACGCCAACTTACCAGAACACTCTTCTGAGTGCCTCTATAGTATCGGTAATATACTTAGCCCCGTCCATTTTCAGGGCCTCGAACCTCAATAGGTGAGCTGTTACGCTTTCTTTAAAGGGTGGCTGCTTCTGAGCCTACCTCCCTAGTGTCTCAGGTTCAAGACACCTTTTGATACACTTAGCATATATTTTGGGACCTTAACTATAGTCTCCCTTGTTCGGGTCTCGGAACAGGACCTTACGCCCTGACCCCGTTTCTTATTCCAAACAGTATGCAAATTCTGAGTTGGAAAGAGTTCCGTAGACAAAAGTCTCTGCAAACTCCATCCGTACTTTACCTCGCATACGAGCATGAATAAGGCTATACTAAGGCATATTTCAGTTGGAACCAGCCATCGCCAGATTCGAGTGGCTTTTCACCCCTATTCGCAGATCATCCAAGTGCATGCACACAACACCGGTTCGGACCTCCATTACTTTTTCAAGAAACTTCGTCCTGTCAACGAATAGATCATCTGGCTTCGGGTCTCTTCTTTGTGACTCGCGCCCTTTCAGACTCGCTTTCGCTATGGCTTCAATTATTAACCTTGCCACAAAAAATAACTCCCTGGCCCATTTTTCGAAACGTACGTTACAACCGCTTTAAATAAATAAAACAGGCAGTAACAATATGTAACTGTTAGATTTCAAGTCTTTTAACTCTCTGTTAAGAGTTCTTTTCAGCTTTCCCTCGCGGTACTCGTTCACTATCGGACTTAAGTTTATATTTAGGGTTAGCAGTTAATCCTGCTGTATTCATGCATCCAATTCAGGATACATTACTCTTTTGAGAAACTTCATATGACTTAATATACGAGGCTATCACTCTCTATGGCAACGCATTCCAGCGCACTTTTATATATCACTTAGAAATTTTTCTCACCACATCTCTTGCCATCTTTCGATAGTAGATTCAGTTTGCCCTTTTCCCTTTTCACTCGCTGTTACTAAGGGAATCATTAATTTATTTTCTCTTCCCGCCGCTACTAAGATGTTTCAATTCACGGCGTTCGCTTTCCTCTCGGAATAATTCGAAAATTGCGTTCTCGCATTCGGAGATTCTGGGTTCAAAGCTCGCATGCAGCTAGCCCAGACTTTTCGCAGCTTGCCACGTCCTTCATCGCAACTTAAACCAAGCTATCCGTCTAACAGTAGATTCAATAGGATCACAGTTAAACATACAATCACATTATTCTAATATTAATTAAAATAACATCTGTGTTTTCTGCTCTACTCGTTTCATTGACAATTATGTCTCAACTCCCCCCATTTCCGTCGGAAAAGAGGTTCATCTTAAGTTGAATATCACTGAATCTTTTTACAGATTCTCAATATTTTTATACAAAATAGTTCCAGAATTCGCTTTATCCGACGCAGATATAATTGTAATTATTTATTGCGTTGAAATATAATGAATTTCTGATTACCATTTTATATTATCTCAAGAAAACAATGCTTTTTAAATCTTTCGTCAATAAATTTAATAATTTCTATTAAATTTTATTCTTCTCTATCTTCTCTTCGGTTAAATTCAGCTTCATAAAATTTACTTCCAATCAAAGGAATCCAAGAACTAAATATAATTTCACGTCCAAGATCTTTAGAACCTAAGCAACTAGCACCTATACCAACTATCATTCCAAGATTACCTGCATATTCTGCAGATTTATATCTAACTCTTAAGTCATTAGTTGTAATTTCACTTATATGTTTATATCCAATTTTTCTTAATGAATTCATATATTTTCACCATTTAATCTATTTTTAAATCTTTCGTTAATAAATTTAATAATTTTTATTTTTTCACTATCATAAATTTTAAATAACTTCTAAATTAAAGTTAGTTATGCAAAACTCAAAAATAAAAACTAGAGAGCAAGCAATAGAAATTGCACAGAGATTAAGAAGAGGCGGAGAAATAATTGTAACAACTAACGGAAGTTTTGATTTAATTCATCCAGCACATATCAGATTATTTGAAAGATCACGAAATCAAGGAGATTATTTATTTGTTTTATTAAATAGCGATAGTTCAATAAAAAGAAATAAAGGTGAAAAAAGACCAATTGTCCAACAAGCTGATCGTGCTTATGTTTTATCTTCTTTAGAATCTGTAGATTATGTAACAATTTTTGACGAAGACAAACCATTGTCTATTCTTGAACAATTAAAACCTCATATTCATGTTAAAGGTGGAACTTATATTCCTGAAAGAGTTAGAGAGGAAGAAGATTTATTAAATAGTTGGGGCGGAAAATTTATTGCCCTCGAAGAAGAACCAGGTTATTCTTCTTCAAACATTATCCAAAGAATTTTAGATGCTTACAATGGAAAATAAAAATTTTATTTAGTATCAAAATTTAATAAAAAATAAATAAACATTTTTTATAACCAGAAACTCGTGAGAGTTTTGGCACAAAGAAATTTTGTTTCTTTGATGTTTTCGATTTCCACTTTATGGACCTGCCGGTGCTAAAAATTGTAAAACAATTTTAGCAACTTTAATTTTAAAATCCAAAAAATTAAAGTGAAGTCGAAAACTTCAATTCGTAAGAATTGAATTTCACCGAGAATTTATTAAATTCTCAAGTGCCTACAAAACTTTGTTGTTTTAGTTTTGTTAGGGTGAGATTCCTCAGACCCAAATTATTTATTTATCCTTTAGGATAAAATGGACCTGCCGGCTGAAAGAATTTTTTATATTTGAATGAATTCTTAGGGCCGTCAGTTCCTATCAACTTCATTTCATTCAGTTGATTAAAATGGACCTGCCGGGAATCGAACCCAGACCCCTTCGTTGCAAACGAAGAATTCTACCATTAGACTACAGGCCCATTAATTAAATGATAATATTTAGCCTTTAAAATGTTTTGGTGTTAAAAATTTATATCCTAAAAAGGATGAATTTTATTAAAGCGATAGATTTTTAAACTGAGAGATATCCTAGTTTTTTATGAATTCGCTTCCACAAATATATGCTTCAGCAAGAACAAAAGTATTATGTAAGATATTTCCATTTCTTAAATATGGTGTTCAAGTAGGAGAAGAGAGATTAGAAATTAAACGACAGATGGCCCGAGAACTTCCTGATTCTGAATTAGAAGATTTGGCTAAAAAATTTAAAGATTATTTAACAGAAGAGCAAGGATATAAAACTTATAGATTTTCTATTGGAGATAATTTTTTTGATGAGCTTTCTTCTGTTTCTGCAGCTACACAAGTTTTGGCAGAAAGATACAGTACAGATTATGTTGCAAGACTCAATGGACTTCGGGCCCCAAAAACTTTTGGAGAAAAAGTTAATTATTTCTTTACAGGCAAAGTACCTCAAGTTGAATGATTATTTTTATAAATAAACGGAGAAGGAACATTTACTTCATAGATTTTTTCAATACCATGACCATAATTAACTGTCTCACAGTAAGTTTTGTTTTTGTAAATACATTCCAATAATCTATTTGCTAATTGTTTAGAGTGAGTTTGAATAGTATCTCCATAGAATCTAAGATTAATATTTCTTGTAGGTGTTTCATTTATTTCTTTCTTTGTGCTTCTTCTAATAATACTTTTCTCAAAGTCATATTCTATTATAAAATCGCGAGATGTTACAACAATATTTTTTTTAGGACTTCTTGAGCTTTTCATTTTGAATTTATTATTAATAAGCTTTTAAAGATTATGTCAAATAAATTTGAAGTCTAAGATAGATTTTTAAATGATAAATCATATAAGGATATATGAAAAGAGTAGAGTTGTTAATGGGATTATTTGTTTTTTAATTAGTGTAATCTCTTTTGGAGTTTATGCTGAGAGTTTAACTATAAATTCTTGCGATACTAGTTGGGAAAGTCAAGGGTATAAAGATGTATATTATGAAGGAACAAATTCAATTTACCTTTCAGGAAAAATTTCATGTTATATTGATGTCGCTGTAAAAAATAAAGATTTAAGTATTTGTGCTAATCTTCAATCAACTAATCAAATTAAACTTGAGTGTTATAAAGAAATTGCGGAAAACTATACTGAGCCATCAATTTGTGAAAATGTTTTGGGAGATAATGGGGGAACTATTAGCTTAAAGAATTTTTGTTATAAAGATTATTCTATTGATTTAAATGATTCATCAACCTGTGAAAAAATTGGAGATAACAGTATGAAAGATGAATGTTTTTCTAAAATTGCTATTTCAACAAAAAATTCTAATATTTGTGATAAAATTAAAGATAGTCAAGAAAAAGAAATTTGTTATGAGACCTTAGGTATATTTTCTGGTAAGTGTGCAAAGGAAGGAGAAAAATTTTCAAGAGTTTATAAAGATCAATATCCCACTTACTGTTGTGAAGGTTTAACTGCTTGGGATGCAGGAATGGATACTCGAGAAGTTAAAAATGGAAAATGCGTTGAAACAGGGTTAGTAAGTGGAAATCCTGTAGGTATTTGTATTAATTGCGGAAATAATTTTTGTGATAAAAATGAAAATATATGTAATTGTCCTGGAGATTGTGAAAACAACACAAGCTTACCTACAGAAACTTTATGTGCGGAAGATTCTGATTGTATTAAATATACAAATACTTGTGGAAACTGTGAACAAAAATGTGGCACTATTTATGAAAAAGAAATTGAAGGTTCATGTAAAAAACTTTGTTCTACTGAAGATAATTCAATAGATTGTATCTGTAAGAATAAAAGATGTATTGCCCTTGACAAAGAAACATTTAATCTTTCAAACGGAAGAAATGCAGAAGTAAAAATTATGCCTGAAACAGCATCAGAGAGAGCAATTGAAAGATTAGGAGAATTAAATTTTACAGTTGAATTAAAACAAGTTGGAACTGATAAAAATGTTTATGAAGTAAGTGCAGAAAAAGAAGGAAAAATATTTGGATTATTCAGAGCAAAAGGAAAAGTTCAAGCTTTAGTTAATGCAGAAACAGGAGATGTTGAAAAAATCAACAAACCTTGGTGGGCTTTCTTAGCTACTGGAATTTAATTTCTTTTAAAAATATATTAAAGACAAACTGAAAATATCAGAGCATACATTCACTCCGTTCATTTACTAGCATAGATTATAATTTATAACTGAATTTAATAAACATCAATTAAACTTAATTTAACTTTGGAAAAATAAAGAATTAAAAATTCTTTAAACCTCAAATTGAAAGACAATTAATTTGAGCAATTTATATTAAATTTTCTACGTTATGATTTCAATATTTGAATCTTTTATTTCACACCTTTTGTCTCGTCCAAAAAACATTTTGAAAGAAGTCTATCAAGCGAATCGTCAATAGCAATTTGTATGAATTCTTGAGGAGAAACTGCATAAAAATCCATTTGAGACTTGCTTGATTTGAAAATTGGCCTTCCAGATTCAAAAACTTTAGATATAGGAATCCAAAGCCATGTTTTAAAATCGAAACTTTCATTAGAAATCACATACCAAATATTCAAATTAAATTTTCTTTGAATAGAAGAATAATTTTTTGTTTCTTCACTGTCAATTGGATATGTTTTGTAATCTTGATTTATGTTTTTGTATTTTACATCAACAAAAATAAATCCCAAGTTAGGTATTAAAATTAAAAAGTCTGGTCTTTTACCGCTAAAATATTTTTTAAATGCAGGAGATAAAGTTTGAGTATCCTGTTGAAGATATAGATAAGGAATATTATGCTTGTCCAACCATTCTCTAAATTTATTTTCAGTTTCAAATCCTCTTTCTTTATTTTCTTCACTGATTAAACCCATTAATAAATTAATAATAGTAGATTTATATTTTTTTCGAATGTTAAGAAATTATTTATGAAACATTTTTTAGAATTCTTTTTGAAAAAATGTTATGTAGATGAAGAGTTTTGAATTATCCAAAAATCGTCTTATTAATATAATAGGAGGTGATCCAACTGCAGGTTCCCCTACAGTTACCTTGTGACGACTTAACCTACCTTGTCTTACAAAGTTTCGTTCCAAATGATCCTCAACAATGCAAAACTCGGTTGGTTTGACGGGCAGTGTGTGCAAGGAGCAGGGACCTATTCAACGCTCTCTGATGAAGAGCGATTACTACAGATTCCGGTGTCATGAAGATGAGTTTCAATCTTCAATCTAAACTGAGCTGGATGTTAAAGGATTAGCTTCTCTTTTCAGAGTTGCATCCCATTGAATGCAGCATTGACGCGCGCGTGTAGCCCAGGGGATTCGGGCCGTACTCACCTAACGTAGCCCATACCTTCCTCAGTGTTACCACTGCAGTCTATATAGTGTTCCTATTTTTGATAGCAACTATATACATGGGTCTCGCCTGTTACCTGATTTAACAGGTCATCTCACGACACAGGCTGACGTCGGCCATGCAACTCCTCTCAGCGTGTCAGGTAAGCCCTTCAGACTGACCTTCATTCTGCTGTCGCTCCTGGTGAGGTTCACGGTGTAGAATCTAATTGAACCGCACGCGTCACCTGTTGTAGTGCCCCCCCGCCAATTCCTTTAAGTTTCGGTCTTGCGACTATACTTCCCAGGTAGCACACTCTACGGCTTCCCTACAGCACTAATATCTCTCGAGGAGATACTAATGTTTAGTGTGCAGTGTTTACTGCTAAGACTACAGGGGTATCTAATCCCTTTCGCGACCTTAGCCTTCATCCCTCACTGTCAGATCTGTTCTCGCAAGATGCCTTCGCTGTTGTTAGTCCAATTAAGATCAACATATTTTACTACTACCTTAATTGTACTTCTTGCGTCTCCCAGTCTCTAGTAATACAGTATCTCCTGCACGCCCTATACTTGAGATATAGGATTTCACAAGAGACTTGTAAAACAAGCTACGGATGTTTTAGACCCAGTAAATGTGGCTGCGACTTGGACCGCTGGGATTACCGCGGCGGCTGGCACCAGTCTTGCCCGGTCCTTATTCTCCTACCTTTTTACAGTAGGTAAAAGTTTTTCATATAGAAAAACACTCTGGCTCGCTTTGTCACGCTTGCGCGCATTGCAAAAGATTCTTAACTGCTGCACCCCGTAGGGCTAGGAATAGTGTCTCAGATTCCTTCTCAGGGCCTCCTCGCTAAAGGCCCTTACTGATCATCGGCTTGGTGGGCATTTACCCCGCCAACTACCTAATCAGCCGCAGCCCCATCTTAAGACCTTGCGTTTCAAAGATAACTCATTCCAGAAATCATCTTCTATTGAGCATTATCCTCAGTTTCCCGAAGTTATTCTCAATCTTAAGTTAGGTTAGCTACGTGTTACTGAGCGATTCGCCTTCTCTCGAAAGACTTGCATGTCTTAGTATAAACCAGATAGCCGCAGCCGCCAGCAGGATAAACTGGAATTAACAAATTCATTTATCTAGCTGATGAACTGTGCAATACAGAAAATTCTGTAGTTAATATTCAAGGAAAACAAAAATATTAACAAACCTAATCCTCCGACTTAAAACCACATTAATTAGAATTGTTGGAGTCACTCACTTTAATTCAAGTGACAAAAAACTCGCAACTGCTTCATCTACATCATACCTTATCTGAAATTTTTTTGTTAAGGCACTCATGAATAACATTTTAACAATGTAATCGAATGTAATCGATAATAATATTTTAACTGTAAGGGTTTATAAATCTTTCGTAGAATTTTTTATTTTTTTCGACGAAAAGTAAAATAGAAATCAACTCTTAGAAATTAATAAATTTTTAAAAAAAATCATTTTGTTCTTTTATTGATTGAATAATTTCTTCTAGTCTAAGATATTCCATAATTTTTTCATCTTCAGAAATATTTCTTACTTTTTCAGAAAATTCTGTAGGTAATTTTATTTCTTTATATTCTATTGGTTCTCTTTCATTTTCTATTCTTAAATTATTTTGGTATTTGTTCATCTTTTTAATGAATTTGATTAATTTAAATATTTTTCTATTTGACAAAAATTTAAATTTTTTTATCGACGATTAAATTTTGTGTTTTTTAAAAAATTGTTAATTTTACAACTAAATAATAACAATATTTAAAAAGGTTGAATTAATAAAAACTTAATTTTAAAATGAAAGATTTATCCGATTTAAATATTCAAGAGTTATTTGGAAGTATTGAAAAACATACTTCTTTTAAAGATGATGCTGTTGTATGGTTAGGTCTTAGAGCAGGAGATTTTTCTTTGATTAGTTTTATTTATCCAGATGGTATAGCAAGTACAAGGTATGGTCAAGAGTCCTTAAAACTTGAAAACAAATATCACATTCTTTCAACAGAAAAGAACACAAAAATTAGAACAGATTCTGATCTTAACGAATTAGAACCAGAGATTGAAGAATATTTAAAATCTTTTGGAGATCATCCAACACATTTAGTTTGTTACCATTCAACACCCTTTCTTGAAAAAGCAGTTCAAAAATATCCTAATATAAATATTTTAAATCCACCAGCAAGATTAAAATTTTATCTTGATCAAAAAACAGAAGTTAGAAAGAAATTAAAATCAAGAGGTGTTAAAGTAATTCCAGGTATTGAACAAAAATTTTCTTATAAAGATTTTGATAATCTTGCATTATCTTTAGGTTTACCCTTTGTAGTAAGTTTTGATAATTCTGCAGCAGGATACGGTGTTAAGCTTATTAATGATGTTTCTGATTTTTTAGAAATACCCGAATCAAACAATTTAAGAGATGCTTCATTCATGAAGTATATTGATGGGAAAAGTATGAGTATGAGTTCTGTTAGAACACTTGATCATGTTATTTTTTCAGAACCAAGTATACAAATTATTGGTCAAAAAGAATGTACAAAAAATACTTTTGGTTGGTGTGGAAATGATTTTAATATAAGCAACAAAATTTCATATGAAGAAATAGAAAAAATGAAAGATATGTCAAAAAAAATAGGTAATTGGCTTGGAGAAATTGGTTATTATGGTATATATGGTGTTGATTTTATTTCAGATGAAGAGGAAGTATATTTTACTGAATTAAACCCTCGTTTTTTAGGAACTAGTTCATTGCTAGTAGATAGACAGACAGAAATTGGCAAAATACCTCTTTCTTTTTTTCATTTAGTTCCATTTTTAAATGGAGCTTCATTGAATGATGTTGATTTTGTTAATGAGTATAATAAAATAACTCATCCATTAAATGTATCTCAATTAGTTTTGCATAATTTAACTGGAAAAGATTGCATTATTGAATCATCATTGTTACCAGGTAGATATTCTTTTGAAGAGGGTAGATTAATTTATTTAGGTCCTGAAACATGTTTAAGTTCAACAAAATCATATGATGAAATAGTTGTTACTGGAGATGTTCCTGTTGATGGAACAAAAGTATTGAGAAATGCCGATGAACTTTGTAAGATTCTCACTTATAATGAATCACTCGATGATAACTGTATAACTTTGAATCCTTATATTGAATCTTTAGTCAATACTGTTTACTCTAAATTTAAATTGATAAAAAATGAAAAAGAAAGTTAAACAAATAATGCCGATAGATGATAGAGTTTTATCTATTATAGACTCTTCAAAAAGAGAAATCTTTAGAGATAACTGTATAAGAAATTTAGCATATACTGAAAAAGAACCAATGGACATTTCATTAATTCCAAGAGTTATTGAAAAACAAAAAGAGATTTTAATTGAGGATGTTTCAAAAAGAATAACTCACGCTGCACTAGAATCTGTATGTGATTATTTAGAAGGTTATGAAATACTAAATAAAACTAAATTTGAAGATTTCCTTTTGAATCTTCCAAAACCAAAAAGTTTTTTTGTAGGTAATGGAAGATATGATTTTTTAGAAGAAGATGATAACATTAAGTTGATTGAAACTAATTTTGTAGGTGTTGGAACTTCAGGACATCCACCAAAAACTACAAAAACTTTATTAGAAACATTTCCAAAATTGAACAATCATTTTTATTTTAAAAATCCCACAGACGCAATGAGATCTAGGATGATTGAGAATGGTGTAACTAATGCAATTTTGCTTACTAAAAATGGAGATGAGGATGCATACACTGATTATCTTGATAGATTAATTATACAATGTTCTTTAAAACCAGTTAATGTGTTCATTGTCCCAGAAAAAAATTATCCGGACATAAAATTTTTTAATGGAGACTTTTTTTACAAAAACAACAAAATTGATTGTTTTTACCCAAGAAATATGGAATTTGAAGAATCTATGTATAATAATAAAGACTTCTGTTTTTCTCTTCTTAATTCAAATGCTCTTTTCTTAGATCATTTTGTTACTATGCTTGCTGAGAATAAAGATTTAAGATTTTTAATAAAAAAAGATAGTTCACTAAAAGATTATATTGCAAGAATATTTGATAAATCTGAATTAGATGATACACAAGACTTTTCAGATTATGTTCTGAAGAAGAAAGATGTTCATTCTGGAAAAGGAGTTATAATAGCCCCAAAAAATGTTTCATTAGACAATGCTATTCTTCAAGAAAGAATTTATACAAATCAGTTTCCAGTAGATACAATTGAAGGTAAAAAAGGTAATGCAACATATGACACTGCAGTTCATTTTTCTTATATTTTTGATTTAAAGTCAAGAAATTTAACTCATTTTGAAACTTCAGGATATTTGACAAGATTCGCTTTTAAAGATATTGTAAATCTTTCACAAGGAGGAGGAATTATTCCAACACTTTTAGAAAAATAAAATGAATAAAAAATTGAATATTTTATTCATAGGATATATAAGCGAACCTTTTGATTATTTTGACTTAGATGATAAGCTTTTGATTGATTCAATGAGAAATTTTAGAGATGATAATATTTCTATAGTTCATTGGAAAGACATAAAAGATGACTTATCTTCCAATAAAGTTTTTGATTTAAATTCAAACAATTACAAAAATTATGACTTAAACTTATTTGATGTAATTCCTATTATTGAATTACCAGATGATAACTCTCCAAATATGGATAAAGAACGAGTTTTTGATCTTATTTCATTAATGAATATTAATAATCTACCAACAATAAATCCGACAAATGTGTTTCTTAATAATCCAGATAAATCATATTTATGGACCAATAAAAATATACCTTTGCCAAAAACATTTAAAGTTGATTCTAACTCTAATATTGAATCAATACTTAAACAGTTAGGGGAAGAAATTATTATAAAACCTACAGATGGAGATGGTGGTCGAGGAGTTGAAAAAGTAATTAATAATTTAAATTATGTAAAGGAGATAATTAGTGAAAAAGGACCAATGATTGTTCAAGAATTTGTTAAAGACATATATAAAGGAGAACGTTCATTATTCTTCTTCGATAAAGATCTTAAATATGCTATTCTTAAAAAACCCAAAAAAAATGAATTTAGAAGTAATGAGAAACATTGTCAAAATATAAGCAAATATATTCCTAATGAAAATGAAATTAGAATTGCAAAAGAAGCATTAAATAATTTTAATTCAGGTTCTTTAATTGAACGTGTTGATCTCGCTGGAGAGAAAATAATCGAGCTTACTGTTGATTGTCCTGGACTTTATGTTAATTATGCAAATGTTGAGAAGGAGATAGGTCCTTGGTTTTATGAGCTTATTAATAAAACTTTAGAATCTAGAAATCAGCCTTAATTTTCTATAATTAAATCTCTTTTAAAGTTTCAAATAAATATCCTATTTGTAATTGAACTAAATTTTTTATTGGTAATGGTTTTAAATTAGAATTTTTTATAATATAAGTATAATTTTCCTCAATTTTATTTTCAATATCTTTAATTAAATATTGGTCAATATTTGATTCAATTGCTGCCCGCCTTATCTGACCTAATTTTAATGTGTTATAAATATTAAATCCAATTGTGCAGTCGAATATTTCAGAGTATTTTGCATTTCTTTTGAATTTATTTGATGACATAATGTACTTTCGGATATTATTATTTCCATGTTCTATGTCTTTTTCTATACCCTTTAAAACATAATAAAAAGGATTATTTTTATCTAACTTTTTTAGACATAATAGAACTATCTTTGAAAAGAATTTTAAATTTTTATCTGATTTATCAAGCATTTCAAGCCATACTTCTTTTCTTGTTTTTTTTGATATTTTACTGTTTTCTATTTCTTTATCATAAAAATATGGCACTTCTCCAGTTATTGAGACAGCATTTGGATTGACTCTTACAAGATAAGCACTACTATTATCTCCATGATTAAGTGTCTTTAAAGGATTATGTTTTAATTTAACTTCATGAGTATAATAATCTTTTAATCCAAACTCATAAAAAAAAGGAGGTATTATTTCTTCAACAAATTCCTCTTCACCCTCACCTAAATGTAAAGGTATTTTTAATTTTTTTATTAATTTAATCATTCTTTTATAATATTTATTACTAAATTTTTTATTACAGAAAAAATAAGCCCCCCCATATGTAGAATTATGTAAAGGATACATTAAATCTGGTTTTATATTATTTATAACTTTCATTAAAATTTTCGTTTCTTTCATTGGTTTTTTCCATTTATAATTCTTATATTTAATTGGAAATGTCCAGTCAACCATTCTATCAGAAGATGGTCTGTAAAAATTTAAAAAAAGATTTTTAAGACTTACATTTTTGAACCATGTTTCATTTAATTTCATTCCATCAGGGTCAATACTGTATATAAAATACCATGTAAATCCTAATTCTTTTAAAATATCTTTATTTTTACCGAAGAAATTTATTAAAAAATCAATACTCATTGAACCAATTGGCTCATTAGGATGAGGAAATCCCCAGATAAATGCTTTTTTCTCTCCATTACCTGCTTTTATCAAATATATAGGATGATTATTCTCTGATTTTCCTACTGTTTTTATTTTAAAATTATACTTGTTAGCTAATTCAAAAGCTCTTTTATCAATTTCTTCAAGTGTGAAGAAATTTTTATAATTTTCAACTTGTTCTATTATTTTATCAGTCCTCATAATATATTTTAATTTTTATTGTATATAAATTGATTGTTTATTTTATTATTTAGTATAATATTTTATTTTTTATTTATTATGAAAAACAAAATTTGAAATTACATTTTGTGAAGCAAAAAATTTTGGATAATTTTTATTCAACATATTTATATAATTTGAATACTACTTATTATATACTTAAATGTAAATAACAATTAATTTGTCTAAAATATATAGATATGGAGTAAGAGTATGCAATCATTTGTAATTCAAGAACATCATGCATCTCATTTGCATTGGGATTTTCGTTTAGAGATGCTTGGAGTTTTGAAATCATGGGCAATTACTAAAATTCCACCATTAAAAAAAGGAATTAAGAGACTTGCAATTCAAGTTGAAGATCATGAATTAAGTTATGGAAATTTTGAAGGAGAAATAAAAGAAGGTTATGGAAAAGGAACAGTTAAAATCTGGGACAAAGGAACATATAAATTAATAGAAAAAACACCTAAAAAGATTGAATTTGAGCTTAAAGGTAAAAAATTAACTGGAAAATATATTCTTATAGCATTAGGAAATCCAATAGTTTCTAGGGAAACAGATTATGGAAAAAACAAAAATAGGTGGCTTTTTTTTAAGATTTAGATACTAATTCTTAATTTAATAAAGCTAGTAGGTGGTATAAAGACATATTTATTACAGTTAAATTCTATTTCTCTCCCCATAGGTTCATAATTTATTAAATTCTTTAATATTTTTTTATCTTCAACTATAGTTAATCCATTTATATATCTATAATTATCAATTTCAAAATATTGATGTCTATCAACTATGATTTCTTCGTTTTCTAATTCACACCAAGAATGTTTGTATACAACTCTTTGTTCAACACTTTTTTCTTTTTCAAGATTTAAAAGGCTATTAACAAAATTAGTACTGTAAAATGTTAGACCTTGTTTTACTTTAGGTTTACAACCCTCATTTGATAATCTTTTTGCAATAAGTCTTGACATTTCATAACATCTATACTTAAAAGATTCATTCAGAGAATTTATTGTATGAACCTCTTCATTAACAATAATAGTAATATCTTTTTTAGTTAACATTTAAATTATTATTTTTAAGAATTTGTTTAGATAATTATTTTTGATTATTCTTCTTCAGTAAAGTCTTCCATTAAAGGCATTTTTCCTTTAATTTTTCTTTTTTCAAGATATCCTTTTGCAAGAAGATAAAATACTATTCCTAAACTTTTTGATCCTTTGTTATTGCAAGGAATTACTAAATCAAGGTTTTTTAGGAAGTTATTAGTATCTGCAAGTCCAATAACTTTTTTGTTTGTGCTTATAGCATCTTTTAATGCATTTTTATCAATCCAAGGATCACATATTATAATTAATTCAGGTTCATAAAATTTTTCAAGTTGTATATTAGTCATCATTCCAGCAGGATATTTTTTTGTGAAAACATTAATTCCTGTAACTTCTGAAAATAAATGAGCTACTTTCCATCCAGCCTCTCTTTTACATACAAGTATAATCTCTTCAGGATTATATTTTGAAATAAACTCTATTGCTTTTTTAATTTGTTCATCAATTAATGTTGTATTTAAAACACCAATGCTATCGGCTCTTCTTCTATAAACAAACTTTTTCATGTCAGGTGTTATAACTCTTGTTCCTAAGTGTATACCTGTTTTAACATAATCTTCTAAAGGTACAAGCATCTCCCTCTTTTTTTCAAGTTCTTCTTTAATTTCACCAGTGTCAACAGTTTCTATTTTTTCCGCAAGTTTTTTTGCTTTTTCCTTTAATTCTTTTAAAAGAACACTTCTATCTGATGTTCTTTTCTTTTTGTCTGTTTCATCGCTTTTACTAATGTCTTCTTCAACTATCTCTTCAACCTTTTTTGTTTTTTTAACTTTCTTAACTTTTTGAACTACGTCTGTTTTTTCAGCTTCAGTTTCTTCTTTCTTCTTTTTTGGCATTTTATGCTTTTTTTGATTTATTATTTAAAATTTATGACTTACTATGTATTTTATAAAAAGTCTAAATTTTAAGAGAAAATTAGATTTTTAAATGCTTCGATAACCTCAAAATCAATCAAAAATCTATATTCTTAAATTATTTAATTGAATGGATGATATTCTATACATACAGGAGTAGCACCATCATTTTGGTCAACCTCAAAACCTCTACATTCTCCAAATAAATTAAACCCTTTTGTAGCAGTTCTATCTTTTGTTGAGATTCCAACAACAACCTTTCCTTTATCACATTTTAATGATTTTATCGATCCACTACTTTTTAAATCACTGTTTGATACAGTAATTATGTCATTATAGTTAATCATACCTTTTTTATCTATTTTTGCACAAATCGCAGTATATGAATCAACATCATCTGTTGAACACATACGACAAGTTAATGTTTCATCTTCCCAATAATCTGAATATTTTATTCCAATTAAAACATAATTGCCTTCTTTCTCATTTTTATCGTCTTCAGTTTCATTATTTTCTGTTACAAATCCAACTATTTTGCTAACAAACCCATTAATTACATTTCCAGTTAACTCAATATTATCCTCATTACTTGATTCACATTTATTTGTTTCAATATTACAGTTTTCTCCACTTTTACAATCTTCATCTTCTTCACAATCTATATTTCCAGTTGACTCAAGATTATCATCAACTAATTCACATTTATTTGTTTCAATATTACAGTTTTCTCCACTTTTACAATCTTCATCTTTTTCACAGTAAACATCTTCTTCATAATCGCTGTCTTCTTTTTCATAGTTATTTGGACACATTTGATATATATACTTATTAGGATTTGTTCCTCCTTCAAGTGCTCTAAAATCATCACCTAAACTAGTGTCAACAGTTATTGGAAGACATTGTTTACCACATTCAACAGTTGGTTTACTTCCTGATGAAGGTATTGTACCAGTACAGCTAGATCCAGAATTATGACAATTTGCAGCACAAGCATCAGTATTTACTTCTTGTATACCACTCATATCTAACTGATGTGTAGGTGTTGTATATCTTTGATTGTAAAATGGATTATCCATACATAATGCAGTATTTGGATTTGCAAAAGAACCAATAATTTTTACAACTGCATCTCGGATATCTAATGAATCCATTACTTGTCCTGTTGCAAAAGCAGGAATTCCACCACCAGTTGATACAGTAACAATAGATTCAATTACAGTAGGGAGCACATTTTTTATTATCCAAAAAGAATAATCAGTATCTCTATAAATATTATGCATTTTATATCGTGTCAAAAAATCTTCTTGTACATCACTTTCACCAGCAACATAAGTGTCATCAAACTCAACTATAATCTCTCTATCATCTTCTTTTACATTAAAAGGAGAACAGACTACACTGACAGCATCAGTTCTATCAACACCTACATTAAAAACATCTGATGTTTTTTTGTAAGCTATTCCTACAGCAATTGAACCTGGTTCACACATTGCATTAACATATGGTCTTCTTGCAGATAATGCATCTATAGAACAATCACTTTTATCAGCATTAGGGTTTCCTTTTAAATCATTATTCTTAATTCTATTTTTTTCAGGATTAATTCTGTTAACATTATCAAGATAATCTCCTTGGTAAAATTCAATATCAAATCCATCTTGAAGTAAATCTCTTAATGAATGATGATCTGCAAGCTCTTGTAATGAATAATGTTTTCCTTTGTAATTAACTCTTATTTTATCAGCTTCATGCCAAGAACTTGTTTCTTCCCAAGGACTTTTTGAATTATAATTATAACCATTTTTTATGTATTCATCTAATGAAGTATAATTTCCATTTTCTTCTATTCTTATTTCGTTAGCAGTATGAAAAAATTCTTTTTTATCGTCCCATTTAGTAGGTGCAGGATCAGTTCTTAGTTTATTTGAAATAAAAGATTGCAAAGAAGTTTCATATCCATCAATATTTATCTTAATATCCGATGCATCATGCCATCCTGCTGGAGGTTTATCATTTAACCATAAGACTAATTCAACAGCCCCTACAAGAATAATCAATCCAACGAAAATATTTAATAAAATAAATAACTTTTTATTTTTCTTCAAGTATTTTAATATCTTCATTTTCTCACCCCTTATCATTAATATGTTTAGGTTATAGTCCTTTATAAATTTTTATTTTATTGATAATTATTAAGATAAATCATTCGATTTAATTTTTCATCTCTTCCATACCCACAAATTCCTGTTTTTATATAATCTGCTTGAAATCCAAATGCTAGGTCTGCTAATATATCTTCACTAGTTTCTCCACTTCTATGTGAAAAAATTGTTTTTATTTTCTTTTTTTTACAAAATTCAACAATTTTTTTTAATTCAATCAATGAACCACACTGATTAGGTTTTATTATTACTCCTCGAATTGATTTCATTTTAACTGCTTTTTTAATTCTTTTAATATTTGTCACAGTTAAATCATCCCCAACAATTAAACTCTTTGAATTTTTCACAATATCTGCAAAACCAATAAAATCATTTTGTTCAAGAGGGTCTTCAATATAAAAGAATTTATTAGAAATATTACAAATAAAGACTATTTGATTTTCTCGGTCAAGCGATTTTTTACTTTTATAATAATACTTTTTATTTTTATAAAATTCAGAAGCAGCAATATCAATACCACAATGTAAATTTATTGAATATTCATCAATCATATTTTCTTTAACATCATTCATAACTTCAATGATCTGTTCTTCATTTAAACTAGTTTTCCAGGCATTTTCATCATTAACTTCTCTTTTAAAATTTTTATCAACATTTTTTAATATTTCAGCACAATTTTCTCTTGCATTTTTATTTATTTGAACTGCATTAAAAAAACTAGAAGCTTGAGGAATAAAATGAAATTCTTGGAAGACTAAATTTGAATCTTTTGAATGTTTTCCACCACCTATCGCATTACCAATAGGTATTGGAAATTTTTTTACTACCGGTTTAATTAATTCCCAAATTTCTTTTTTATTTTCAAATGCAAGAGCCTTCAAAATTGAATATTCAAGTGCAATCATTGAATTTGCACCAATTTTACCTTTAAATTTTTTCTCAACTAATGATAAATCATTAAACTTTTTTATTTTTAATTTACTAATTAAAGAACTATTTTTATTAATTATTTTAATATCTTCAATTAAATTTTTTCTATAAGGTTTTGCCTCATATTTTCCACATGATTTTCCATTTGGAGAACTTGCATAGAAAAATCTTGAACCCGACTTAAAATTTTCTGATTCAACAGTAACTTCAATTGTTTTGTCTCCACGACTATCAAATATCTGTTTTGCACTCACACTCTTTATTACAACCATAAAAGATTATAGAAAAACTAGTTTATTAAATTGCCGATTAAGTTATTTTTTAGTTTTTCATTTCAATCTTTCTATTATCGGCTTATCATGAATCCATTCTTCAAGAGGTATTTTGTTACCAAATAAAGGTTTATAATATCTTCCTATTTCATCACTAACTTTAAAATTTTCTTTATCAATTATTGGTTTTATTTTATAGTCTTCTACATATCTTTTTTGCGATACTTTTTCTATTAAATCTATATCTGCAGTTATTTCTCCGTCTTGGATTTTGAACACAGATTCATATCCACTTGCCCCTTGTCTTATTGCTTCTGCAATAACTCCTGCAGACATTCTTCCGTATTCTAAGTCTTTTTTAGTTGGAGCAAAGTTTCTCATTTCATAAGTTATTGCAGGATCATGAGTCTTGAGTCCGAATTTTCTTTCAAGATTTTTCTTAAGTTCACTAACTAGAACTGCTGGATTTAACTTATGATGACCATGCTCATCTATGATTGAAGAATCAGCATGTTTTATGCCACTTATTCTTGTTCCTTCAGGAACAATAATCATTGCAAATCTTTTTCCATATATTTTTTCATTTTCATCTTGAGATTCAACAATTAAATCATGAATTTTTTCAATTGAATGTCCAGGATGTTGTTCAGAAAGTTCTCCATAAATAAATCTGTCCGCATTTCCAAAATAAGCTGCTGTTGCACCAACCCAATTAGTTTCTCTTCCAAAAAGACCAACAATGTAAGGTAGATTATTTGTCCATGCACCATTAAAATGTTGCCTAATATCATCTACACTAGTCTTTATTGCTGTATGGAAACCATTTGTAAAATCAGTTAGTGCTTCAGGTCCACCCAAATCATTATCCATTGTTTTATTTAAAACAAACACATCAACATCTTTCCCAATCTCTCCTTTTGATTCTTTTAAAATTTTTTCAAGCAAATTCATTTGCATTCCATGATCATCTCCACCACTTCCAACAGCAATATCAAATCCCCATTCTTTGAAGTATCTAATTGCTCTTTGAGCTTTTTCATCATCTATTTCTCCATTTTTATTTGTTAATGAATGTCTACCTGAACCAAAAACACATCCAGCAAGATTACTTTTAATTTTATATTCGTTTAAGTTTTGTCTTTCAGTAGTCTTAAAAGCTTCAAAACCATTTACTGCACCATAAAATTCATATTCAGGTAGAAGATGTTTTAATTCTTCAAAAGATGCATTTTGATTAGCAATGTGTCCTCCAAGTGCAAAACAAATAACTTTCTTAGCCATTTTAATTTATTTGATTAATCAGATAAGCAATATTATTTAAGAATTATCAATATTTAGTATATAGTTAAAAGATAAGATTAAACAATTAATTTTAGAGAAAATTACTCTTATTGTAACTCTTCACTACCTTCTCTTCCACCAGCTTCTGATTCTCCAAATTCCTCATCTTCAGGATTTGCAAGTTCCATAATTTCTCCCTCTTCAACAATTTCTTTTTCTTCCATTTCTTCCATTTCTTCCAAATCTTTTTCAGGAACTTCTTTGTCTGTTTCTTTTACACTAACTGCTTTTTTTAATTTTACACTCTTTTTCTTAGGCATTGGTTGTTTAACAGTAATTGGTAAAATACCTGATTCAAATTCTTCTTTTGCAATTTCCATAGGATCATAATTTTCTTTTTCTAATTTTTCTTTTTCAATATCTTTTAATAAAGGAGCATCCATAGCAATCTGCAATGCTCTTGCTCCAAGAATTCTTGTTATTTCGTATTTAGTATATTCTTTTTCCATGTTAATTAATTTTTATTTATTATACCCTAAGGCGCTTTCATATATTCTTATTATCTCTTCATAAGCCTTTATTCTTCTTTCAGCTCTTTTTCTGAAATTTTCTAATAATGTAACTGCATCAATACCTAATCTTTGTTCCGCTTCTAATAATGCTAAATCTCTTTCTCTACTACTTTCAAGGATCCTGCGGTTTTCTGGATTTGCTTCCATTTTAGTATTAATTACTGATTTTTAGTGACTTTTTAAACTTTCCTCTTTGTAATTACTTATCTTTCTTTTTTTCCTTAGCTTTTATTGCCTCTTCAATAGTCTTATTTATCTCAGGGAAAAATGTTTTGTGTTTTTTTTCTGCAAATTCAAGCATTTCTGCAAATTTTTCAGGACTAACTTGAAGTGTATCTCCTTTTTGCATGCTACATATTCTTATGGGGTTTGTTGGAATAAATGCAAGAGTTAATTTTCCATGACTAGAATTTTCCTCTTCAAGTGTTGGATCTAGAAATATAACATTTCCTGCTTGAAATATTGTAAAATTAATTGGCATATTTTCTTCAAATAAAGGAACTTTCTGTTTTGCCTCTTTTTCATAATCAATCTTATCTTCTTTTTCATCATAGTTAGGTATTTTTGCGTCTCTTAATGCTGCAAGTGCTCCGATAAAAGCAGCATCAATTAAATTACCATCGTCATTTATTGAATAAATATCAATGCAAATAGTCCAAACCTTTTCTCCTTCTTGTATACATAATTTCTCAAAATTAATATATTTTGATTCCCTTATTCCTCTATCAACAAGTCTTCCAACCTCAATTGCCTCAAATCTCGGAGGACCATATTCATATTTTCCATGACTTAGAGGAATTAGTTCTGCAGTAACTGTTAAGTTTCCTTTGTCAGGTGAATCTGGATAAGGTTCACCAATTTCCATTTTAACTCCAACCCAAACTTCTGTTTTTCCAAGTTTTACTTTTGCACTTCCCTCAGCTTTTTTAGAAATTCCAAGTTCAATCGTTAATTCTCTGTATTCATCTAGTTTTCTATTATCAAATCTTCTTCCTTCAGATAAGTAAGTTAATATTCTGTCTTTTGTTAAGTTTGATGTTTCTATCATTTTAATTTTCATCCTCGCTTTCTTTTATTTCTTTTAGTGCTGCTTTTTGAACTTCAAGTATTTTTTTACTCACTTCTCTTCCAAGTTTGATTGCTTCATTTAACTCTTTAACAGATATTTTTCCATCAAGTTGTACATGAGTTATTTTTCCAGATCTTGCTAAAAATGACATTGCCATATCTGTAGCTCCTTCTCCTTCCTCATAATCTTCTTCTTTTTTATTAACATCAACAACTAATTGTTTATCCATTTTTCCAATTGAAACACTTGTAATAAGTTCTTTCATTGGTATTCCTGCATGAGCAAGTGCGAGTGATGCTGCATTAATTCCTGCACATCTTGTTGAAGCATCTGCTTGAGGGATTATTATATGAACATCAACAACTGTATTTGGATAATCGTCAATTAAAACAGCAGGATTTAATGCCCACTCTGTAACTTTAGAAATTTCTGTACTTCTTTTATTTGGTCCAGGTCTTATTCTATCAGTAACTGAGAAACTCATCATGCTATAATTACATCTTAGCAAACCTTTTTCAGGATTTTGTAGATGTTGGGGATGAAGTTGTTTTGGTCCATATACTGCTGCATAGGCTATGGTATCTCCGAATGCAAACATTGCACTTCCGTCTGCATTTGGTATAACTCCAACCTTCGCAGTTATTTTTCTTGTTTCATCAAATTTTCTTCCATCAAATCTCTTTGTATATGCCATTTATTTTTTCTCCAATAATTTTTTTTCTTTTTCTAAAAATTCTTTTACTTTGTCAGTAAGTCCATGTATAAAAGATCTTTCTGTAACAAATAGAATTGCTTTTTTTGCAAAAAGTTCATCATCAACTGTATTTCCCTTTATCCACACAAGCCCATTTTGTCCAATTGTAATTCTACAATTTGTTTCATCTTTAATAAGTTTGATCATACTTCCTTCTTTTCCAATAACTCTTGGAACTTTGTTAGGATTTATAAATATTATAATTCCATCCTCTAGCTTTCCAAGCCCTCTATCATCTAAAGTTAAGTCAATTCCTTTTTGTTTTATTGCTACAATTTTAGCACAAAAAAAATCTCCAATATCTAAAAATTCAGATAGATTATTTTTATCTACAAATCTTGGAACTTCCATTACTGGTAAAAATGATGCATAAGGTGCATTAATATCCGTCATCCATCCATTAAAGCTTATATCATTTACTTGACCAATTATTACATTTCCTCTTCTTGGAATAAAAACTCCTGATAAAGGTATTATTTTTACTAGTTTTCCAGAATATTCAAGAATTCCGTATCTCTCAGCAACTATATCTGAACCCTCTCTTCTTGTTCCTTCTCCAGGAAGATATTCATCACCAGATATTATTGTCTCTCCAGGAACAATTATCTGTCTTTCTTCTTCATTTTTTTCTTTTGTCATTTTTCTATATTCTGATTTTATTTTAAATTGGTTTTTAAATTTATTTATTCTAGCTTTTTAGTTCTTCACTTACAAGGGATCCATGAGTTACTGCATTTAGCTTATCATAAAATTCCATTTGAAATCCCACAGGAATATTAACAATAACTTTTAGGTCACCATTTGAAAGCCATTCTTCAGATTCTTTATATCCTTGTAACATTCCATAAACTTGTCCAGTGTATGTAACAGGTATAGTTAACCTTATTTTTTTAGTTTCAATTTTTAAAGGAATAACCACTTTTAGTTTCGAGGTTATTTCATTTATTTGACTATCAATAGGTTTGTTTGTTAAATTAATTCCTGCTTCATCTAATGACTTTTCAATTCTTTCAGGAGTATAAGGTCTTCCAGTTCTGGGATCAACTGCATTTCTCACAAAGAAATCAACAACTTGTTTAAATCTTGCATCTCTTTCTTTTTCTTTATATTCAAGAGGTATTTGTGTATCTCCATTTTTTATTATTTTTGCCGCAATTTCATTGATATCTTCTGTTTTAAAACATTCCATTAAATCTTTTCCCGAAGCTCTCATTCCTTTTTTTGAATCTAAAAAAACAACATCTGTTTCTAATATTTCAAAGATATTTCCTTTTCCTGTTTTTTTAAATTCAATTGCTTTATCGAGATCAACAAGTATCTCAAAATTTTTTCCTTCAATTCTTAATTTAGAAATAACATTAGTCATTTTATTTCATAATAGTTTTTAGAGTATTTTCATCCATTCTTTTATACTTTTTATCTTCTTTGTTAACATAAGCTACATCAAACCTACTTATCTCAAAATTTTTTCCAAGTATTTCTTTAAATATTTCTAAAGCTAATTTAATTCCTCCATTCACATTTAGATTAGAGTTATATCTTATTCTTAACATTTCTTTTATTTTTTCATCATTTTCTCCAATAGCCATTGCCTTATAAGCAAAATAATTTCCAGTTATATCTGATGAAAATACTTTTGATTCATCATGATCAATGCCTGCAACCATTATTGCTACACCAAAAGGTCTTGCTCCACCATATTGAGTGTAAGACTGTTTTGCATTTGCAATATCTCTTATTATTTCTTCAACTTCTACTGGAGAATCATAAGTCACTCGATTTTGTTGTGCAATTATTCTTCCCCTTTCAACAAGTACTCTTGCGTCACTTAATATTCCAGCAGCACTTGCAATTATATGATCATCAATAACATAAACTTTAGATGCAGATTCAGGAACTATCAGTTTATCATTTACTCTTCTATCTGCAACTATAACAACTCCGTCAGTACATACAATTCCAATGCTTGAGCTACCTAAACGAACAGTTTTTTCTGCATATTCTACCTGTAGTAAATGCCCATCAGGAGAGAACATTGTTGCAGCTCTGTCATAACCCATTGCTTGATGCTGAATTTCACTTGGCATATCCATTTTATTTTACCTCTATGTCCTAATGTAGAATTGAATAATTTTAATCAATTATACTTATTTATCTCTACCAAGTTTCTAAGGAAGTTAAGGTTTAAAAAGTTTTTGCAGGACAAATTTTAAATAGATTAACAGCCTTTATTAACTATATGGAAAAGAAAGGGGGATTTATTATTATGATTCTGTTAGTTAGTCTACTTTTATTTTCCATTTTTATATTTGTTTATTTTAATTTTTTTATTTTTAGAGTTTTTTCTGAAGATAGAGTATTTGTTAACTTTTGTTATGATAATGATGGTAATGATATTTATAATAACGGAAGTGGGACTTATAATCTTATAAGTTCTGAAGGAGAGTATCTTAATTTTGAATATAAAGAATATTGTAATTTTTCACATAATAAAGCAGATAGTCGTGTAGGTTTAGTAAAAGAGTATTACTGTTCAGGGTTTTATCTTAGATCAAAACTTCTATCATGTGGTTTTAATGAGATTTGTAGACAAGGAAAATGCATAAAAGGTAGCAAATCAACTAAAATATGTTATGATTCTGAGCAGAATAAAAATGTTTTTGAAAAAGGAGTGGTTTCAGGTTATGAAACTGATTTTTTTGATACATGTTGGGTAATTATAAATGAATCATCAAGAGAGGGAAAATATACAAAAGAATGTGAAGAATCAGATGTTAAAACAAGTAATTGTTTTGTTTATGAATATTATTGTGATGAAATATCAGATTCAAAAAATTATGAAATAATTAAATGTCAGAATGGTTGTAAAAATGGTGTTTGTTTATAATTATTATTTTTTTAATGATTAATATTAGTTTGTTTGTTTAATTTTTTAGTCCTTTTAAAGTTCCACTAACTCTAATAACTTCTATTTTTTTTTCACTTAAAATAAAACTTCCTCTAACTTCATTAATTGATTCTCGATTAATTGCTAAAATTTTATTAGAAATCCACATAGGAGATGCTTTTGCATAACCTAAAACTCCAATAAATTTCAGAATACTAGCTTCAACATCTTTTTTATCGAAATTTCCTCTCAATAATAAATATCTCTTATTTTCTTTCATCGAGGGCTTAAGTGCTTTTGTTATCATGTTAAATATTTCTATGAATTTATTCAAGAAAATTAGATAAATAAATGTTTTGAAAACCTATTTAAACTACTATTTGCTAGTTTTTATATTAATTTAATCTTAAAAAAGATAAAACAAAAAGAGGCGAATAATAAAATAATTTATGTTTAAAGTTTATACTATTGGCGGATATAATGAAGTTGGCAAAAATATGACCGCTATTGAATATAAAGAAGATATAATTGTTTTCGATTTAGGTCTTTTTCTTCCAGCAGTTGTCGATTTACAAGAAACAACAAAACAACCAAATTATCATATGCTTAGGAATACAGGAGCATTTCCAGATGATTTTTACATTGAAAAGTATAAGAGTAAAGTAAGAGCAATTCTTTTAAGTCATGCCCATCTTGATCATATTGGTGCTGTTGAACATTTAGCAGGTAATTATCCGAATGCAGAGATTGTAGGTACACCATTTACTATCGAGGTTCTTAAAACACTTTTAGAAGATTCAAAAGTAAAGCTAAGAAACAAAATAGTAACAATTAATCCAGATAGTAATTATACTATTAGAGGTAAAAGTGGTAATTACCAAGTTGATTTTGTTAATGTTACTCACTCAACATTACAGTCTTCAATTGTTGCACTTCATCTTCCAGAAGGAATTATTGCATATGCTAATGATTTTAAATTAGATAATAGCCCAATAATGGGTAAGCCACCAAGTTATTCAAAATTAAGAGAACTTTCAAAAAAAGGTGTTAAAATTTTGATTGTAGATTCACTTTATTCTGGAAATGAAAGAAAAACACATAGTGAAAAGATTGCAAGAGCAATGATTGAAGAAGTTTTGCTTACAATAGAACATACAAATAAAGCAATTGTTATTACAACTTTTTCTTCACATATTGCAAGATTAAAAAGCATAGTTGAATTTAGTAATATGCTAAATAGAAGACCTATTTTTTGTGGAAGAAGTTTGGCCAAATATGTAAATGCTTCAAAAAGAGTTAAGCTTTGTCCATTTGAGAAAGATATTGATCTTGTTAGCTTTCAAAATCAGTTAAAATCAAAATTAAAATCAATTGATAAAAATAGAAAAGATTATCTTGTTGTTTGTACCGGTCATCAAGGAGAACCAGGATCAATATTAGATAGAATTGTTTCAAAAAAACTTCCTTTTCAATTTAAACCTCAAGATAGCTTAGTTTTTTCATCAAAAGTTATTCCAACACCTATTAACATTTCAAACAGAACAAATATAGAAAAAAAATTGAAAAGTTCTGATGTAAGAATTTTTGATGATGTTCATGTAAGTGGTCATGGTGGAAGAGAAGATTTAAGAGATTTAATAAATCTTCTTAAACCTGAACATGTAATTCCCTCTCATGGAAGTTTAGATCAGTTAACTCCTGCAATTGAGCTTACAAAAGAGATGGGCTATCAATTTGGTAAAACATGCCATTTATGTCAAAATGGAGGAGTATTAATAGTATAATTTAAATAAATTAAAATATACAATTATATAAACAAAAGATGGTAAGACAAGATATTATTGCAGCTATAAAAAATTCTGTTGAAAGAGGATCATCAATAGAACAAGCAGCTCAAATAATGTTAAATTCAGGTTATAGTGCAAATGATGTTACTGAAGCAGTAAACTATTTAACTGGAGGAGTAAATCCTAATTTTCAAAACTTTTTAATGCCTCAACAAAAATCTAATTATATTCCTCAACAACCACCAAGACAAATGCCCCCTCAACAATCAACACCAACTCCTCAACAACCATCAAGACAGATGCCTCCTCAACAGTATAAAAATATTAGTCAGAATTCTAATCAAGTTAATCAACCACGATTATCTCAAAAACAAAAAATCCAATATCCTAAACAAATTCAACAAAAAAAACCTATTTCACAAAAACCACTTTATACACAATCAATTCCTCAACCACCAAGACAAAAACCACCAATTAAGCCAGTACAACCAACAAATTATATTCCTCCACAACCAATTTATCCAACTGTTCAATATCAGACTCCTCAAGAAGCATTTTATAATATGCAAAACTTTTCAGTTTCAGATAATGAAATAACTGAAGAAGAGATTCAAGAACCAGTTAAAAAAGGATTTCCCTTTGCAATTTTAACTCTATCAATTTTATTGTTTATCTTAATTATTTTATTAATATCAGTATTTGTTTTTAAAGAGAACATATTAAGTTTATTGAATGATCTTTAGAAGTTAAATAAAAATAAAATGCAAAAAAAAATTTCTTTTTATCATCCTTCAGATGATTCTTTTTTACTTTGTGATGTTGTTGAAAAATATCTAAGAAAATTTAGTTCTCTTGAACTTGAAAAAATGAAAGTTATTGACATGGGAACTGGTTCAGGAATACAATCAATGAATTGTCTTAATTTTGGTATAAAAAAAGAAAATCTTATCGCAATTGATTCAAATATTTCAGCAATTAAACATGTAAAAATTTTAGGATTAAATGCAATAAAATCAGATTTGTTTTCAAATTTAAAAGAGAGTAAAATAAAAGAAAAATTTGATTTGATAATTTTTAATCCACCTTACCTTCCAGAACATAAGTATGATAAGAAAAAAGATACAACTGGTGGTAAAAAAGGAGATGAAACAATAATTAGATTTATAAAACAGTTAAAATCTCATCTGTCAAAAAAAGGAGTTTGCTTTCTTCTTACTTCAAGCATAACTCCTGAAAAAATTTGGCAATTTGAAACAAAAAAACAAGGTTTTAAAATAAAACAAGTTGCCAAAAAAACAATTTTCTATGAAGATTTGTTTGTTTGGGAAATAAAGAATTAATAAAGATAATTTATTTATTTTACATAATTAATATAAAATAATTGTTTATTTATAAGATAAAATTATTTTTTTCTAATTCTTTTTTGCTTCTTCTTGTATATCTTCTAATTCTTCATCTCGGAAAAAATTATTTGCATAATGCCTTAATAAATTAATCATTTAATAATATTTTAATATACTATATGAACATTATTCTACTTTATCAAAGTCTTTAAGAAGTATTTACAAGAGACAATATAGCAATTCTTATATACAACTTCTGTAGATTATACTATACATAAAATATTTAAAATACATAAAATATTTAAAATACATAAAATGGCAGAGCTAACAGACAAAGAAAAACAAAAAGTTTTAGGTTACGAAAGCACAATTGCAGAATTGAAACATAGACTTGATCTTCTTGAAAATTTAGCTAGATCATCTAAAGCTAAAATAACTGACTTGCACATAGATTTTGAAGTTAGGAAGTTTAATAGCTCTGGAGAAACAAGTACTGAATCTAATTCTCAAAATAAAAATAAAAGTAGTGAAATTCATTTTATAAAAGCAACAGATTTTTATGATAACCCTCTTTACCTAATTGTACGTGGAAATGAATCTTTGAGTGCAAGATATATTGCAAGAGTAGGGACACTTCTTTTAGAAATAACTTACGAGAATCAGTATAAGGATAGAGAATCAAGATTATTTGAAAATACTTCTCAAGGTGTTAAAGTATATACATATTGTCTTCCTAATGGCTCTGTTCCAGCAGGACATATAGATGGATTTGAAGAATCATTTAACGAACTAGGCCCAGAATTAAGAAAAAATATGCCTACTGAATGGACAAAACACCTTGGTGACTTATTTTTATCAAAAGAATAAAGTATAAATATCTAATAAAAAGTTCATTTTTTCGACCACAACTATCTTTATATATGAATTTTATTAAGGCTATAAAGTGATTAAATGCTTGATTTTGTTACATAAAATGATTAAAAATAGGGGTAAGAATTATGAAATTTGCTCATCTTGGTGACTGCCATCTTGGTGGCTGGAGATTTCCAGAATTACAAGAGTTGAATATGCAAAGTTTCTCCCAAGCACTTGATATTTGTATAAAAGAAAAAGTTGATGCAGTGCTGATTGCTGGAGATTTATTTGATTCAGCATACCCTTCAATTGAAATACTTAAAAGAACGTTTCTTGAATTTAGAAAGCTGAAAGATGCAGAAATACCTTGTTTTTTGATTGCAGGTTCGCATGATTTTTCAGTAGCTGGAAAAACTTTTCTTGATGTATTGGAACATGCGGGCTTTTGTAAAAATGTTTTTCAATTTGAAGAGAGAAATGAAAAAATAGTTTTACAGCCAACAGTCTTCAAAGATTTTGCAATATATGGTTTTCCTGGAAAAAAATCAGGTCTTGAAATACCTGAACTGAGAAAAGTTGCAATAGATGACGCACCAGGTTTTTTTAAGATATTTATGCTTCATACTGCACTGAAAGAAGCTATTGGAAATTTACCAATAGAAGCTATTTCAATGTCCGAACTTCCAAAAGCAGATTATTATGCTCTCGCACATCTTCATATTGACTTTAATGTAAAAAATTTTGTTTATTCTGGCCCAATATTCCCAAATAATTTTGAAGAGCTTGAAGAACTCAGTCACGGTATGTTTTACATTATTGAGCATAATCAAGGGATAAATCAATTTGTAAATTGCAGAAAAATACCGCTTGCAATTAAAGACACTCTTGTTTTAAACATAAGCATAGATAATTCAATAACTGCAACAGAAAAAATAATTTCAGAGTTAAACAAGCAGTTTATCGATGATAAAATAATTCTTTTAAGACTTAGTGGGAAGCTGACAAGTGGCAAAATTTCAGATATTCATTTTAATGAAATAGAGCAGTTCGCAAAAGACAAGAAGGCTTACGCATTCATAAAGAATATATCAAAGTTAACTTTTGAAGAAAATGAATTGTATATTGAAACAAAAGATATGCATATTGTTGAAGATTCAATAATAAAAGATTATTTTGAAAAAAATCCCTCAAATTTTTCAGATAAAATTCCACTTTTAATAAAAACTCTTGGAATGGAAAAGCAAGAAGATGAAAAAAACCAAGTTTTTAGCGATAGACTGTTAAGTGAACTTTCAAGCATATTAAACTTTAAAATTTAAAAAATGTACTTCAAAAGAATAAAAATTCAGAACATAAGAAGTTACGAAAATCTTGATTTAAATCTTAATTCAGGTTCTTTGTTGCTTTCAGGAGATATTGGAAGCGGTAAGACTTCAATACTCATTGCAATTGAATTTGCTTTATTCGGCCTTCAACCAGGCCAAAAGGGAGCTTCATTGTTAAAAAATGGAAAAGATGAAGGAAAAGTTGAACTTGAATTTGAAATTGATAAAAACTTATACACAATTGAAAGAACATTAAAAAGAAAGAAAACAATTTCTCAAGAATCAGTATTTATTACAACAAATGGAAATAAAGAGGAAAAATCAATTAATGAAGCTAAAAGTTTTATATTGACAATCTTGAACTATCCTTCTGAATTTGCAAAAAAAACAAATTTGCTTTACAGGTTTACAGTTTATACCCCTCAGGAAGAAATGAAGCAAATAATTCTTGAAGATTCTGAAACAAGATTAAATACTCTAAGGCATGTTTTTGGAATTGATAAATATAAAAGAATTAAGGAAAATACTCTTATTTTAACTGCAAAGCTAAGAGAAATTTCAAGACTTAAACAAGGAGAAATACTTGATCTTGAAACTAAAAAAGAAACACTAAAAAAAAGACAAGATTCTCTTTCACTTGTTAAAAATCAACTACCTCAAATTGAATTAGACTTAAGCAATGCACTTTTAGCAAGAAAAAGAAAAGAAGATGAAATAAATCTTGTTAAAAACAGTATTGAAGAAAAAAGAAATTTTGAAAAAGAGCTTGATAAAACATCAATTCTCTTAATGACTAAAAATGAACAGGTTACAAAACTTGAAAAAGATATGTTTGTTTTGAAAAAAAGATTTGAAGATGCAAGCAAAAGTTTCTCTCAAAAAGATCTTGATGAGGTTTTAGCAAAACTTGCACAAAAAAAGAAAGATTATGATTTTTTGAATAAGGAAATTATACAGATATCAACAAAAATTTCAGGAATTTTGATAAAAAAGAATGAAATAGAAAAATTAAAGCAAAAAATGTCTTCACTAAAATCTTGTCCTACTTGTTTGCAGGAAGTTAATGATATGCATAAAAACAATATTCTTTCACAAGCAGAAACTGAAATATCTCAACTAAACAACGAGAAAATAAATTTAGACAATGAAAAACAAACAAAAGAAATTTCACTAAAAGAAATTGATATTGAAATAAAAAAATTTGAAATTTCAAGAGTTTCTCTTGAAACAACTAAAATCAAACTTCAAACAATTGAAGAAGACCATAAGAAATTAGATGAAATTGAAAAACAAAAAATCTCACTTGAAAATGATTCTAAACTCTTGACAGAGCAAATTAATCGATTAAAAGAGCTTATTAGTGATATGAAGAGATTTGACAGCATTATGAAAGCACGTGAAACAGAACTGGATGAAATAATCAGAAAAGAAAGACAAATAGAAATAAAAAAAGCAGAAATTGTAAAGGAAATTGAACTTGGGAAAAAAGAGATTTTAAACCTTGAAAAAGAAATTGAATTAAAAGAACTAGCAAAGAATGATTTGATTTATTTGACTGAACTTGAAGATTGGACTTCAAATAAATTCCTTGAACTTATTGATTTTGTTGAGAAAAATGTTATGGCAAAACTTAAGGAAGAATTTTCAAAATTATTCAATGAATGGTTTTCAATTTTAGTTCCAGATAATTTTGTTGTCAGGCTTGATGAAGATTTTACACCAATTATTGAACAGCAGGACTTTCAGCTAGATTATGACTTTCTTTCGGGAGGAGAAAGAACAGCAATTGCTTTAGCTTATCGCTTAGCTCTTAACCAGACAATTAATTCTTTGCTAAGTGAAATTAAAACAAAAGGACTTGTTATACTTGATGAACCAACAGATGGATTTTCCCAACAACAACTTGATAAAATGCGAGATGTTCTTAGCGAGCTTGATGTAAATCAACTAATTATTGTAAGCCATGATCAAAAGATAGAATCTTTTGTTGACAACATTATCCGTCTCAAGAAGCAAGAGGGCATTAGTGGACTGGTGTAAAAATATTTTATTAATTCTAATTAATCTATTTGTTTATATTTTAAATCAACTATAAGAGGAATTATAACTTCTTTTTTTGTCATTTTTAGATTAAATGAAAGTAATAATTACGTAATTTGGCTTACAAATAATACTGATAAAAGCTTTTTCTATGCTTATTAGTCATAAATTTTACTTACCGCAAAATTTATAAATAAAAGCGATTAGGTATAATTATAAAATTCTTGAGGTATTTCAAGTATTTCTTAAAAATGTTAAAACTATAAAATGGAAAAAGAAAATCAAAGATTTTCTAAAACTTTTTTATAAAAAACAGAAAAAAACAAAAAAATGGATGAAGAAATTAAAAAGTCAATGTTAAAAACAGGAACAAGCATATTAGGTTTAGTTTGTACTGATGGTGTTGTTCTTGCTGCAGATCGTCAAGTTAGTGCAGGAAATATTGTAATTCAAAAAGATTTTATGAAAATAATTCCTATTAATGACAAACTTTTAACAGCAATAACTGGAAGTGTTTCAGATGCTCAATTTTTAATGAGAGTTGTTGCAGCAGAATTAAAACTTAAAGAGCTTAAAAATAAAAGAAAACCAACTGTAAAAGAGAGTGCTAGTCTTCTATCAATGCTTACTTTTAGATCAATAAGACAGCCAGCAATGATACCTTCTATTGTAGGAACAATTGTAGCAGGTTTAGAAGAAGATGGAACTGCAAAATTATATTCTGTTGAACCTGCAGGAGGAATTGTTGAAGTTTCAGATTATGATGCTAATTTTGGAAGTGGTATGCCTTATATATTAGGAGTTTTAGAACGAGGATATAAGAAAGATATGAATGTAAAACAAGGAGTTCAACTTGCACTTGATTGTCTTAAAGCATCAACTCAGAGAGATATGGGAAGTGGTTATGGTGTTGACATTTTTACTCTAACAAAAGATGGAGTAAAAAAAGTTATAAGTCAGGAAATTCAGTCAGTTTTTAAATAAATTTTTTATTCAAATGGACATTCTTAAAAGTATAGTTGAAGATTTACCCAAAGTAATAATTGATAGTTGCTTTGAAGGTGCAAATATAGTTTTGTATACTGATAATTCTCAATTTTTTACAACCGGTGAATCTCAAATAAAAGAACTTGTTAATAAATACAAAAAAAGAATAGAACTAAGAGCAGATGAAAAACTTCTTGAAACACAAGAAAGAACAAAAAAACTAATTGAAAAATTAATTCCAGAAGAAGCAGAATTAACAAATATTCTTTTTGATATTAATAGGAGTATTGTTGTTATAGAAGCAAAAAAACCAGGATTAGTTATTGGTAAACAAGGTTCTATTTTACAAGAGATAAAAGAACAGACATTATGGATTCCTCAAGTTCAAAGAAGTGCACTGATTCAAAGTAAGATTACAGATAATATTCGTGAAGTTCTTTATGCAAATAATAATTTTAGAAGAAAATTTTTAAATGATATTGGTAAAAAAATTTACAAAGACTGGAGCAATGAAAAACGTGAAGAATGGATAAGAATGACTTTTTTAGGAAGTGCAAGGCAAGTTGGAAGAAGTTGTATTTTATTACAAACACCTAATTCAAAAATACTTCTTGATTGCGGCATTGATGTTGCTTCACATGGTTCAGATAAATTTCCTTATTTTGATGTTCCTGAATTTGATATTTCAACATTGGATGCAGTAATAATAAGTCATGCACATCTCGATCATTCAGGTGTTGTTCCTTATTTATATAAAATGGGATATGAAGGACCAGTTTATATGACAGCACCAACTAGAGATATATCTTCTCTTTTAGCTCTTGATTTTATTGGAGTTGCATATAAACAAGCAGCTACTCCTCTTTTTAGTTCAACAGACATAAAAGAGATGGTTAAACATAGTATTTGTTTAAATTTTAATGAAGTTACAGATATAACTCCTGATATAAGAATAACTCTTTATAATTCAGGTCATGCACTTGGTTCAGCAATGGTACATATTAACATTGGTAACGGTTCTCATAATTTGCTTTATGGTGCAGATATGAAATATTCAAAAACAAGATTGCTTGATCCAGCAAATACTACCTTCCCTCGTTTGGAAACAGTTATAATAGAATCAACTTATGGTGGAAAGTCAGATATTCTTCCTTCAAGAACTGAAGCTGAAAATCAAATGCTTGATTTGATTAAAAAAGCAATTGATAGAGAAGGTAAGGTTTTAATTCCTGAACTTGGACTTGGAAGAGCTCAGGAAACAATGTTAATTATAGATGATGCAATTAAATCTGGTAAACTTCCACCAATTCCAGTTTATGTTGACGGAATGATTTGGGATATTAATGCAATCCATACAGCGTATCCTGATTTTTTAAGTCAAAATGTGAAGGCACTTGTTTTTCAAGATAGGAATCCATTTTTTTCAGAAACATTTAAAAGAGTTGGTTCTGCACTAGAAAGAAAAGAAGTTCTTGAAGGTGGCCCATGCGTCATATTAGCAACATCTGGTATGTTAATGGGAGGAGCATCAGTTGAATACTTTAGAAATCTTGCAAGTAATAAAAGGAATATTATCATCTTTGTTTGTTATCAAGGTGTTGGAAGTCTTGGTAGGCAAGTTCAGGAAGGAATTACAGATGCTTTATTTGAAGATGGAGAGAAAGTTCCAGTTAATCTTGAAGTTTATAAGATTGATGGTTTCTCAGCTCATGCAGGACGTACAGAATTATTGAATTTTGTTAAAAATTGTAAACCTAAACCAAAAAGAATAATAGTAAATCATGGTGAATCTTCTAAATCATTAGATTTAGCAAGTACTTTATATAAAATAGAACATATTGAAACAAATGTTCCAAGAAATCTAGAAACTTTAAGGTTAAAATAAGTTTAGTAAAATATTTAAGTTGGTTAAACTGTTTATTTTTGAATTGGAATATAACTCCACATTTAGTATAATCTATTAATTAAGCTATCTTTATCTGGTTGTTGGAATTGTTTTATCTTAAATTGTTTTATCTTAAATTGTTTTATCTTAAATTGTTTTATCTTAAATTGTTTTATCTTAAATTGTTTTATCTTAAATTGTTTTATCTTAA